>Ga0256830_1000005_pt1 | contig 220144 bp, 169 predicted proteins | sample 128326metaG_FD_190537 | JGI IMG/M metagenome (GOLD analysis project Ga0256830, IMG submission 190537) | Hydrothermal vent microbial communities from Lau Basin, Pacific Ocean - 128-326 | ecosystem: Environmental > Aquatic > Marine > Hydrothermal vents | place: Pacific Ocean: Lau Basin...
CCAGGGTTTCCCGAGGGTGAAGATCTCCGAAAGGAAGCTGTAGATGTCCATCCGTTGGACCCTACCCGGCCCTCTCGCCAAGGGAAGCCCGCCCCACTACGAATCCTGAAGAGCCGATTCTTCTTTCGACACCTTTTTTTTCTACCCCGTTTTATTTTCAAGGCTCGAAGAGCAATCCTCCATCGACATGCTGTAATTATATTGAGGACAATGTTCATCAAAGGGCAGAGCAGGGAGATTTGTATGGATGTGTCGACGGTGTAGTGGTGGTTATCCCTACGAACAGCGGGCCTATCCCTGTCCCTATCCCAACAGGTTGGGTGGAATTTATGGAAGTTACAAAATGTGACGTAACAAGTAATGATGGGAAATGCGACCCTAGAGGGTATGTTCAATGTTACGATGTAGTAAATGTATGCAGCTTGGAGGCGACAGTAAAAGTTAAAATGATCGATTCCTTTTGCCTTGGGCCGATAAAGACAAATTCTGGTTATCTTGTCGTGGGCGGAAGAGGAGGGCCCAATAGCGGGGGTAGGGTAAGAGTTATCAAGGGTAGTAATGAGTATCAAATTCAGGGCAGGCAGGAAGGTTCTGATTGTCAAGGCGACTCCCCAAACACCAGCGTTCCAAATGATTTTAAAATATCTTTCCAAGCTGATTATGGTTTGTTTTCAATGGGTATATTTGATTTTGTGGATATTGATTTTTATTGTGGAAGATGTGAAGGTTACTAGTAGTGGTCGGTTTCTCAGTTTTTTAAAGCTAGCATGGAGGAAAGCAATAGAGAAAAAAGAAAGGAACCTGTAAGAAATGAATGCGACACTGTTATCAGTAGTTGGCTCCCTGGTTGTTGTGTCATTTGCTATTATAGTATTGTCACCCCATCAGACCTACAGTGAGCCTTCTAGCCTTCAAAGAATGGGGAAGAAAGAGAAATCAGGCGTTATAGATGTTGTTAGCCTGAATGAGGGTTCAGAGGGCCATGCTAAAATGCAGAGATGGGAGAGGAAAAAAGACAATGAAAGTAAAATCCGCTTATTAGGCGTAAAGGTCTACAATAAGGTAATGCGAGAGAATATTAAAGCGTCGTGGGGTCTGCCTGAAAGTTGTATTAGAATATTGCTAAACAGTTTCGAAGTAAATATAAGAAAGGAGGCGGAAAGAGTAAGGAGAATTCAGCAAGAGGGGAGATTGAAATCGATCAATGAAATAGAAGATTTGGAAGATGCTAAGAATGCCCTAGATTATTACGACAATAAATATAGCATTATTAAGAATAAGTGGAAGATGAGAAGCTTAAAAGGGAAAAAAGTGCTATTATTAAGGAGTATCTCCAATATTAGGATGTTCGCTCTGGAGCGAGAAATCGAAAGAATGTCCGAAGCTAAAGGAATTGATGTAGTCCCGTATTCTTTGTCAAAATGTCTGGATGGTGGGACTTTGGTTCTCTTTTTACCACGCGATCAATATTTTGAGCGGATTTTAGAAAACCTAAAGGAGATAAAGTGGTATCTAGAATTCCGAAAAGTTCTATTGGCTTATAACGGTAATGATGCTAGAATGCGATCTAGTAAACATAGAGCCTATGTTGCCATGGTGGAAAAGCTTCGGAGGTTTAAAGAAGAAACTCGGACGACAACGCTCCTTTCTAAGGAGAGAGTTATGTTGATCAAGGAAGGGAGGAAGAGAATTTATAGCGATCCAACCTATCTCTTATTCAGAAAAGCGCAAGGCTTTCGCCGGTTTGCTACCTATGATTCGAAAAAAAACCTGTTTGTTGAGAACCCAAGCTTTAAGTGGGTTGAACTGAACTCGAATGGCATCACAAAATGAATCAAAGAAAGGAAGGGTAGGTCAAATGAATCAATTCACATTTAACGCATTATTTTCATTTGCTGTTTTTTGCTTTCTCCCATTATGTGGTAAGTTGCGGTGTCAAGAGCCTGATTATGTTCGCGCCACTGGAACCATAAGGATGAATGTTTTTTCCCCAGTTAAAGGTGTTTTGACATGTAGCAATCCACACGGGACTAGCCATGCCGTTTTGAACTTCCATAAAATTACCCAGGGAGGACTTGGAGCTGTCCCTGATGCGAGTCTTGTTCTGCCTTTCCATAGAGCTGGAGGAGGTTTTAAAGTTCAGCCTGGTGTTTTCTTAGTAGCTGGTTATGAGTTCCTTGATTGGACATCATACACGGGCAGGGGTTGGCTTTGTCTCGTTAAAGTAGATATTAACACACAAACAAATACAGTCACAATCAGCCTGCTGTCTTCAAGCAGCCTACCTGGAATTGATCCGGTATCAATTACATATTTAAGGTCCTCTGAAGACATAGTCATTGTTAATCACTATGATCGGCGATTGATGTCAGCAGCCTGGGATGGAGGAGTTAACACACTACCTCAGAGCTTTCAAGCGATTGCAGATGAATCGCAGGTGCCATCACTTCGATTTGCTACTTTGCTTGCGGTATTGCCAAACAGTGATGGAGATGGGGTAATGGTTTCTGATTTTAACGTTAACAATATCTGGTTGGTTAAGCATACTCAAAATGGGCAGTGGAGTATAACAACTGATCAGAGAACAAATTCGTTCTACAATATATTGGTTTTTAACGCTTGTTGGATTTCGCAATCAAAATCTCCGGATTTCATTCTATCGCCATCGGTATTTAATGGTGTATGGGACCTGCTCAGAGAAAAAGATGGCCTTTGTGTGGATTCTGGTACAGTCTCTACTGGTCAAATTATAGGGATGCCTCTAGAGGATGAGTATAGAATTAATCCAGGATCATCATTCTCATACCGTTTTACCGACAAGGATGGAAATATGAGCACCTTAGGGTTAATCAGCGCGGTTCGATATGGAGAGCCCCAGAGTGGAAATGCACTTAATGTTGGACGAATTTTTTCAGTTGGGCAGCATTCGGTAGGTAGTCAAAACTTTGGGTGTGGAGCGTATGTCAAACTCATTCAAGGCAATGTCAATGTTAGTAATGCATACTTAGCTATTGCCCAGAGGAACCCTGACGGTACTGATCCAGTCGATGTCCTTGGTGATGCGGCTATTCTCCAAGCCCAAACGGTGATGAATTTTTCGCTTCCAATAAGTAGGTTCAATTCAACAATTGGGATTCGATCTCCAATCCTTAACGATCCCGGGTTGGATGGAGTTGTGTATCTCTATCAATTTGTAATTGAATTAGATAATGGTGAGTCTGTTTTTTCTGATGTTTTAGGTTTGCGAGTGCATCCTTCGGATCACGAAGGAGAGCCATTGACTTCAGGCTACTCCTTTAAAAAGGGGGGGAAGATACAATATAAGAAAGGATACCTCGCCATTGGTGCATCTGCTGAGGGAAAGCCTAAATCGAATGTTAGTGCACTTTGGAAAAAAATCCAACTACGGATGAGAAGGATGTTAGGTAAATAGGGAGTTATAAACCCTCATTTTGAATGCCCCTCTAAGCCGTGGGTTTATTTGTTGGCTCTTCAGGGTTTTCTGTGGGGGAGGGCTGATACGGGGGCATGTCCGAACTGGTAGGTGTCAAGATAGATGCCGCCCGAGAGTGTGACTTCATGCCACGAGTTCCTTTGCAGGGGTGTCGCTGGGATTAAGGTAGACGGCCGCGATGGGAGTCCAGTTCCTCGAGTTGCCACTCCATCGCTCTGGGTGGCGACTTCGTGCGTTTTGGTAGACCCGTTCCCTGTTCTTCAGGATCGCGATGTCCTTGCCGGAATGGCGGTCCGAGGGCGTGACGAAACGGATCGCGCTGTGTAGGTGGTCCTCGTTGTACCAGCGCACGAAGGCGGCTGCCCAAAGCCTTGCGGCGGACAGTGACCCAAAGGGGCCGCTTGGGTACTCGGGGCGATACTTGAGGGTTCGAAATAGCGATTCCGAGTAGGGATTGTCATCACTCACGTGAGGTCGGCTGAAGGACTGCACGACGCCAAGCTTCTGCATGGTGGCCAGCATGGTGGCTCCCTTCATGGGGCCGCCATCCTCGGTCAGTTCACACTCTTCTTCCCCGGCTGAATCCCCACCATCTGACAACACCATGGTTTCCAGGAGCTCAGGCGGATACACAGTTCAAATGACACTCCCGCTGGATGCCTCGCGATAGGCAAGTAGTTTCTCCTCCCTCAGCACACGATAGAGCGTCGACTCTGAGCCGACGTAGCGCCCTCGATCCGCCAACAGCGGTACGATCTGCTTTGGCGAGAGATCCCGGTACTCGGGCGCGTTCACCAGATCTAGGATGCTTCGGCGCTCAGCCGGACTCAGCTTGTTGCGAGGAGGGCGCCGGGGACCAGCGCGACGGTCCTCGCCGATCTCCTGGCGGATCCACCTCTGAACGGTGCGCGGGTCGATTCCTAGGACCTCGCACGCCTTGTGCTGGCGCGCCCCTGCATGGACGGCTTCGTCCACGAGTCCAAGGATCAGGTCTCGCTCTTCGTGTCCGTGTCTTCGTCCTCGTCCCCCCAGATCTCCTGGACTTTTTTTTTTCAGGGCAAGGAGTGCCGTGACTTCGGCCAAAGCCCTGTCCTTGCGTCGAATCTCTCGTTCGAGGTTCGTGATGCGCTTCTGCTCCGGCGTGGCCTTGCCCTTCTTCCTGCGCTTCGGAGGAGCAAGAGCTGCTTGCACCGAGGTACGCCATTCGTCGAGTTGAAGCCCCTTGCGACGAAGAAAGTCTCCGAGCTCTTCCTCGTTGAGTTCTGCGGCCTCGAGCACGGCCTGAATCTTTTCGAGAGGCGACCAGTCCCGAGGAGACTTTGGAGACTTCTTGTCGTTCGAGTTCGTCATGGAGTCCACGGTACGCGGCTCCCGCACCCATCGCGACAGGGTGGGCTGCGCAACGCCAGTCTCCCGGGACAGCGCAGAGGCAGAGATCCCCTCCTTCCCGAGCATCCGCCGAATCATGCGAGCCTTGAAACCATTGCTGTAGACCAAGTTGGGTCACTCCGTCGCCCCCATAGTCGGCAAAACGCGCGCCCCCCATGGGGGGCGCCCCACCCTTCGGGTGGGGCCCGAACCGAGCCCTACCGAGGCTTCGCCTCGGCAGGGGCCCCTCGGTCCGAGATCCGATGAAGCGGCATCTACCCTGACACCGGGGGCTCGCGGTCGAGGAGGCGGAGGGCGAGGAGACGGGGTTGCGGCCCCTCGAGGTCCTGCCAGGCGGCGAGGTCGGAGCGAAGGCCCGGTTCGAGGGCCCCTCGTTCGTCGCCGAGTCCCAGAAGCTCCGCCGCGTTCGTCGCCCCGATGCGGGCGAGGGCGAGGGGGCCCGCGCCGGTGGCTTGCGCGAAGTTCGCAAGTCCATGGGCGGGCCGAAGGGCCGACCCCGCGAGCCGGCCTTCCCGGTCGCGCACGACTCCTGCCTCGCTCCGGACTTCGAGCCCGCCAAGGTGATGCTCCCCGTTGGGAAGGCCCGCAGCCGCGACGGCGTCCGTCGTCAAGGCGATGCGTCGCGGGCCTTTCGCCTTCCAGACCGTCCGGAGGAATCCGGCGTCCCCGTGCACGAGGTCCGCGATCAGTCCGACCGTCACGAGGGGATCCTCCAGGCAGGCCCCGACAGGTCCCGGATCACGGGCCTTCAAGGGCGGCATCGCGTTTCCGAGATGGGTCGCGAAGCGGGCCCCGGCGTCGATCGCCTCCTTACAGCGCGTGTAGCTCGCGGCCGTATGGCCGAGGGCGGGGACGATCCCGAGGGTCGCGCAGTGGGCGATGCAGTCCAGGGCCCCGTCTAGTTCGGGGGCGAAGGTCATGAGGCGGATCCCCCCTCCGGCCGCATCCTGGAGTTCCTCGAGAAGACCCCGTTCCGGGTCCAACATCAGGGAGGGATCGTGGACCCCCGGCTTCTCGGGGGAAAGGAATGGGCCCTCGAGGTGGAAACCCAGGACCTCGGCCGCGTCGGGGGGACGGTCGGCCAGGCCGTCGCGGAAGGTCCGGAGCCGGTCGCACAGGGCCGGGATCGGAGCCGTGATCAGGGTTGGCAGAAAGGCGGCGACCCCTTCGCGGGCGAGATGCCGCCCCAGGTCGTGAAGTTCCTCGGCTCCCGCGGTCTGCAGGTCGATTCCCGCGAAACCGTTGACCTGGAGTTCGATCAGCCCCGGGAGGATCCAGGGGACGCATGATTCCGAGCGGAGGGCGGCGAGAGTCTCTTCCTCGGGAATGGGGCGGGTCTCGAGGATCCGGCCGCCGGCGTAGGACAGCCTGCCCGGAGCGAGGAGCCGATCGCGGCCGATGAGATATCGGCCGGCGATCGTCTTCGTTTCCCCGGGAGGGTCAGTCGGAGCCCTTGGGGCCACTCTCGGTCCCGTCCTCGCAGCAGGAGGCCGCTCCGGCCTTCGTCGGGCCCTCCTTTTCCTTCAGGACGGGGATGGCTGCGAGGAGTTTCCGGGCTTTGCGGAGCGCTTGAACGAAGAGGGGGGCCGAGCCTGCCTCCTCGCAGCCCCCGCAGTCGACACAGTCCTCTCCTCCGTCTTTCTTCCCTTCCATCTCTTCACAGTCCGCCATCTTGGCCTTCTCGGAAGGAAGGAGGGCGGCGAGGAGGGTCGATTCGCGGGTCAAGACGCCCAAGACCTTCTTGTCGAGGCGGATCCCGAGGTCTTCGAACTCGGCGGCCGCCGCACGGATCTCGCCCTGCGTCTCCTTAGGGAGGGAGGCGAGTTCCTTCCGAGCTTCTTTCCAGGAAGCCGCGAGTTCCTCCGCTCGTTTCAGGATCCGAGCCGCGGAATCCTTCTTGACCGAGGAAGCGCCCTTCTCGCAGTCTCCGCCGCCGATCCGGGGTGAGGATCCGGGACCTGTTCCTTTGGCCCTCCCTTTTTCCTCGCAGTCGGTCTCCGCCTTTTCGGGCTTATTCTCGTCGCAGCAATCCGAGGAGCGGGGTCCGGCCTCCGTGCCGTCCCCGCTCCGATCCCGTCCTCCCGCTGTGGGGGGGGCACCCTTCTTCGCCACGGGGGCGCCGAGTGCGCGGAGACCCCGGAGGTTCTCCATCCCCGACCCGTGGAGGCGCAGGAGCGCGGTCAACCCGCTCTTCCTCGTCTCGAGTTCCTTGCGGGCCTCTTCCGGGAGATCGTCCTTCGCGAGGGTCCTCGCGAGGTCGAGGTGCGCGAGTTCATAGAGTTTTTCCAAGCTCGCATAGGTCGGAAGGATCCGCTTACCGATCGGGCATTTTTCCTGGATGGTTCCCAGGGACCGAGCGAGGCCCTTCTTCCGTTCGGGGGCGAGCTTCGCGAGAACCGCCTGTACGCTGCTTCCGGACTCCGGTCGGGCGCTGGTGGAAGTAGTGGTCGACTCGGAGCTGCAGGAATCCTTTTTCTGTCCGGATTCGGGACACTGGGCTCCCAGCATCCCCGTCACGGCGATCATGGAAAGGGCGGTCGTTCGAAGGGTGGACATCGGCTTCCTCGTTTTGTCGGTGTCGGTTTCGGAAATCCCCCGCCGCCGGGAGACGGATCCGGGGCGGCGCATCTTATCGCGCGCGAACGATCGAGAGGCGGCAAGACTTCCGGCTTCCCTCCCTCCGCGCCCCCTTTCCTACGATCTCGAGGGGAAAGGGTGTCGTGTTTCCCGAGAGGAAGAGGGTTTCGGAATGGATTCGAAAGTCTCGGCCGGGGGGGTCAGACAGCGTCCGTTCCACTCTCTCCGGTGCGGATGCGGACGACCTCGGATACGTCGTAGACGAAGATCTTTCCGTCCCCCGGTTTTCCGGTGTAGGCGGACTTGCGGATCGCATCGACGACGGCTGCGGCCTGCTCGTCCTTGACGACGATCTCGATCTTCGTCTTGTTCGAGAATCCGTGCCCCTCCGTTTCGGCGTCGTTTCCCTGGTCGTGTTCGGGGAGCCTTCCCCAACCCATGACCTCGGAAACAGTCACTCCGGGAAGGTCGCCGATTTCATCGAGGGCGCTCAGGACCTTTTCGAGGATGAAGGGCTTAATGAGGGCCTTGATCTCTTTCATGACGGATTCCTGGGTTCAGAGTTCGGGTTCCCCTTCGCGTTCCGCGAACCAGCGGTACATCGTCGGGAGCACGCAGAGTGTCAGGAGGGTCGATGTCACGAGCCCTCCGATGACGACCGTCGCCAGAGGTCTCTGGACCTCCGCGCCGGCGCTCGTCGCGAGGGCCATCGGGACGAAGCCGAAGGCCGCGACCATGGCGGTCATCAGAACCGGCCGGAGCCTCGTCATGGCCGCTTCCCGGGCCGCTTCCTCCCTGTTCATGCCCTCGCGACGGCGCTGGACGACGTAGGAGAGGAGGACAACGCCGTTCAGGACGGCGATGCCGAAGAGAGCGATGAAGCCGACCCCGGCGGAGATCGAGAACGGATATCCCCTGAGGACGAGTGCAAGGATCCCGCCCGTCGTCGCCATCGGGACATTGAGGAAGATCAGGGCCCCGAGACGAACCGATCCGAAGGTCGAGTAGAGGAGGACGAAGATCACGAGGAGGGCTAGGGGGACGAGGACGGAGAGCCGCTCCGAGGCCTCCTGGAGGTTCTCGAACTGCCCCCCCCATTCGATGAACCAGCCCGGAGGGAGTTTCACCTTCTTCTCCACCAGACGCCGGGCTTCCGCGACGGCGGAGGCCAGATCCCGCCCCCGGACATTCGCCTCGACGGTGATCTTCCGCTGGATCTTCTCCCTGCTGATCTGGGCCGGTCCCGTTGCGATCTTCACCTTTGCGACCTGCTCGAGCGGGACCCAGGAGGCAGGGACTCCGTCGGTCGAATGCAGGGCCACGGGCAACCGGCGAAGGGTTTCCAGGTCCTTCTGGACGATCGGATCGAAGCGGACCTGGATCGCGAAGCGTTTCTGCCCCTCGATCACCGTGCCGGAGATCCGGCCGCCGATCGTCTCTATGACATTCAGGACGTCTTCCGCGTTGATCCCCAGCCGCGCGATGGCCCGGCGGTCCACGTCGATCGTCACGGCGGGAAGCCCGAGGATCTGTTCGGCCTTGACCTCGACGAGTCCGTCGACCCCGCTCACGACCGACGCGACCTGGTCCGCGATGCGGCGCATGTCGTCCAGCGTCCCCCCTCCGGCGTAGATCTGGATTCCGATGTCGGAGCGCACGCCGCTGATGAGTTCGGAGACCCTGAGTTCGATCGGCTGGGAATAGCTGAACATGACTCCCGGGAAACGCTCCCGCAGATCCTTGTCGAGGGCGGCGAGGAATTCCTCCTTCGTTTCGAACCTCCATTCCTCCTTGGGCTTCAGGATGATGTAGGTGTCGCTGATCTCGACTCCCATCGGATCCGTCGCGATCTCGGCCCTCCCCGTTCGCGACACGATGGTTTGGACTTCCGGATAGGTCTTGACGATCTTCTCGACCTCCGTGCTGATCCGGTTCGAGGTCTCGAGCGAGACGCTGGGAAGGCGCCAGATCTGCATCGCGATCGCCCCCTCGTCGAGCCGGGGGATGAATTCCGCCCCCATGAAGGGGATGAACCCGAGGCTGCCGAGGAAGACGCCCGAGGCGATGAGGGTCGTCCGTACCGGGTGTGAGAGCGTCCGTCCGAGGAACGGCTGATAGATCTTCTTTGCCAGGCGGAAGAGGATGGGCTCCTTCTCCTTGACGTTCTTGAGGAAGAAGGTGGCGAGAACCGGCATCAAGGTCAGCGCGCAGACGAGGGAGCCCGCGAGGGCGAAGACGACCGTCAAGGCCATCGGCTGGAACATCTTCCCCTCGATTCCGCGCAGGGCGAGGATCGGAAGGTAGACGATCATGATGATCCCGACCGCGAATACGACGGGCCGGGCGACTTCATGGCTCGCCCGCCTGACCTTTTCGAGGTGGGAGACCCCCGGATCGTTCTTGTGGTGGTGCAGGTAACGGATGATGTTCTCGATCATGACGACCGAGCCGTCGACGATGAGACCGAAGTCCAGGGCTCCGAGGGACATCAGGTTTCCGGAGATCCCGAACTCCTCCATCCCTGTGAGGGCGATGAGCATGGAGATCGGGATCGCGGAGGCCACGATCAAACCGGCCCTCAGGTTCCCCAGCAGGAGAAGGAGGATGATGATGACGAGGAGTCCGCCCTCCGTGAGGTTCTTGATGACGGTCTTGATCGTCCGGTTGACGAGATCGGTCCGGTTGTAGAAGGTGTCGATCACGACTCCTTCGGGGAGCGTCTTCTGGATCTCCAGGACCTTGTCGTGGACCGCGGCGGACACCTTCCTGGAGTTCGCGCCCATCAGCATCATAACGATGCCGACCACCGCTTCTCCCCGACCGTCCCGGGTCACGGCCCCCTGTCGGATCATCGGTTTGAACTCGACCTTCCCGAGATTCTCCAGATAGACAGGGGTGCCGCGTTCGTCCTTCGCGATGACGACCTTCGCGAGGTCGTTCAGGTTCTCGATCAGGCCTTCCCCCCGGATCAGGTACTGTTCGTCGGCGTGGACGATGTAACCTCCGCCCACGTTCCGGTTGTTGCCCTGGATGGCCTCGAAGACCCTGGAAAGGGAAATCCCGTGCGCGATGAGCTTTCGGGGGTCGATCGTGACCTGGTAGGTCTTGAGTTCCCCTCCGAAGGCGTTCACCTCGACGACTCCGGGGACGGAGCGGAGCTGGTAATTCACGACCCAGTCCAGGATCGTGCGGAGTTCCATCGGGGAATAGCCCTCTCCCTTGAGTTCGAATTGATAGATCTCTCCGAGGCCGGTCGAGATCGGGCCCATTTCGGGCTCCCCGTAGCCCTCGGGCACCGCCTCGCGGGCCTCGACGAGGCGTTCGCCGACCAGCTGCCGGGCCCAGTAGATGTCGGTCCCCTCCTCGAAAACGATCGTGACCACTGACAACCCGAACTTGGAGACGGATCGGATCTCCTCGACCTTCGGGATTCCGCTCATCGCGGATTCCACAGGGAAGGTGATCAGGGATTCGACCTCCTGGGGTGCAAGTCCCGGACTGTTGGTCAGGACCTGGACCTGGACGTTCGTGACGTCGGGAACGGCGTCGATCGGCAGGTCGCCCATGGCCCGCACCCCGAGCACGCCGGCGAGCAGCCAGAGGATGATGACGAGGAATCGGTTGTTCAGGGAGAAGTCGACGATGCGATTGATCACCGGGCCGCCTTTCAGTGACTGTGGCCTTCGCCGAGTTCGCCTTTTCGAAGGGCGGATTTGAGATAGAAGGTCCCGCTCACCGCGATGGTGGTTCCGGGTTCGAGGCCGGTCTTCACCTCGACGTTTTCCGTCGATTCACGGCCGATCACGACGGGGCGTTTCTCGAAGATCCCCTTTCCGGCCAGAACGAACACGAAGTTCGCGCCGCCTTCATGGACGAGGGCCGTCTTGGGAATCGCGACTGCAGCCCTTTCCCGTCGGACGATGAGATCCACGCTGCCGAACATCCCGGGCCGCATAGGGAATTTCTCAGGCCATTCGGGGATGTCCGGGTTCGCCATCTCCAGCCGGACTCTGAGGCTCCTGCTCTCCGGATCGACCTCGTAGTCGATTCTCGTGACCTTTCCCTCGAAGTTGCGGTCGGGGAATGCGTCGAGTCGGACGATTCCTGTCTGTCCCGTCCGGATCGAACGGATCTGTCCCTCGAAGGCCGAGGCGAGGATCCAGATGTGGCTCAGGTCCTTGAGGGTGAAGAGCTTCGTCTGGGCGTCGACGAACTCCCCGGTGGAGATGTGGCGTCCCGAGACGATCCCCTTGCGCTGGGCGCGGATTTCGTAGGTACCTGCGAGGAAGGGGGAGTCGGTGTCCATGCTTTCGAGGGTCGCGGAGTCGAGTCCCAGGGCGATCAGATGGTTCTTCGCGGCCTCTTCGTCGATGCGCCGTTCGCGGAGCGCGACTTCGAGGGCGAGAAGCCTCGTGTCCCGTTGCGCCTCGAGCTCGGTGAGTTCCCGTTTCCGGTTGAGGATCGAGTTCTGAAGGGACTTGTCGGCTTCGAGGAAGGGACGGATCGTCGAGACGGACTTCTCCTGGAGTTCCTTCTCTCGGGCGTAGATCCTCTTGTTGATCTCGATGCTTCCACGCAACACCCGATCTGCGGTCTCGAGGCGCTTGCGGAACAACTCCCGTTCCCGTTCGAGCGTGGTCTTCGCAGCCTCCACGAGGGCTCGAGAGCGCAGAAAGGCCGCGGCGGCCCTTCCGAGGTCCACCGAGTCGATGACGCAGAGGAGGTCTCCCTTTTCGACGCTCTCGCCGAGGTGCTTGTGGATCGATTGGACGATTCCCGGAGCCTTGGGATTGACGTGGGTCACGCCGTCCATGTCCTCGGAGACGACGACCGGGAGGGTGAGAATGCTCGCGATCTCTCCGGAGGAAGCCTCGTCCACGCGGATCCCCGCGGCTTCGACTTGTGCGGCGGTGAGTTCGACGCGGTTCTCGTGCTCTTCGCCCCCGCCTTCCTCGGAGCCGTGGGCATGGCCGTCTTCATGCCCCTTTTCCGAGGTTCCCCCGCCTTCCAGGGCGGCGGTCTTGGAGCAGGAGGCGGAGGACAGGAGGAGACAGAAGAGCGCGGCGAGAGCGGCCGCGCCGCGGATCGGGCGTTCGTTCCAGGAACTCATCGGGTCCTCTTTTCTTCTTCTTCTTTTCCGTCGTGTTTCGATTCTGCATGGGGGGTGGGGGGGGCGAGAACGGTCCCGCAGGCCGTGAGGAATCCCCACGTGCGCTTGCGGATCTCCGACCTTGCTTCCGTCGTGCGCCTTCTCGCATCGACGAGGGCGCGCTGGAGGTTCAGGATCTCGAGAAGGGTGACTTCGCCGGCGTCGAAGGCCTCCCCCGCCAGGCGCAGGCTTTCCTCGTTGTTCGGAAGAAGGATCTTCTCGAGGAATCGGAAGATGGTCCTGGCCTCTTCGAGAGCAGCCCAGGTGTCATGGACCTCGTTCCGGATCGCATGGATCTTCGCGCGGATCTCCCGCGCGAGGACCGTTCTCCGGGCGATCGCGGTGCGGATCGCGGGCCGGTTGAAGAAGGTGAAGAGTCCGGGAAGGATCGAGAGTCCGGTTCCGATCGCGAGTTTCGGGAACTGGCGGGCGACCTCGAGACGGACCTCGTCCTCCGCGGCCTCGTAGGAAGCAAGAAGGGCGCCGAGGTCGGGGCGTTTTTCGAGAGCCGTTCGGACGAGTCCGTCCAGGTCCTTTCTCTCCTTCGCCGGGCTTTCCGGAAGTGTTCCCGGAGACAAGGGGACCTCGAGATCCGGGGGGAGGCCCAGAAGGGTGTTCAGGCGCTGGCGGTCACGGCGCAGACGGGCTTCGAGGTCGATCCGCTGCGCCTTGATCGCAAGGAGGTCGCCCTCCGCCAGATTCGCCTGGATCGCGGTCGCCGCCCCCGCCTCCTTGGCTTTCTTGAAGTAATCCCGGGTGCGTTCCGCGAGGCGGATGAGTTCTTGGTTCTGTTCCAGGAGTCTGCGTGTCTCCAACACGGATTCGGCGGCCATCAGGACCTCGCGCGCGAGGATCCGTTCGGCTTCGAGGATCTTCCGGCGTGTCTCCTCGACCCTCCATTTCGCGGCCCCCTTCTTGGCGTCCAGTTCCCCGGGGCGCGGGAGGGGGAAGGTCAGGCCGAAGCCGGAGAGGAAATCGACCGTGGTCGCGCGCCCCTCGACGATGTGGGAGGCCAGAGCGTCCATTCCGTCCCATCCGATCTCGGGGTCCTCGAGGAGGCCGGCCTCGACGAGAAGGGCCTTGGAGACGCCGATGGCCGAGCGCAGGGCTTGGAGCGTCGGGTTGTTCGCGATCGCGAAGGAGGCCAACCGTTTCGGATCCGGAGCTTCGGTGTCGGGTTTCTCGGGTTCGGGCCAGAGAGCCGCTTCGAGTTCTGCGAGGATCGCCGCCGGTTCGACCGGCGCCCGCTCGTAAGCGATGCAGGAGGCGAGGAAAGCCCCCAAAACGGGCGCAAGCCACGCCCTCTTGAGTTTCATCCCGGATTTCACGGAAACCTTTCCGCGGAAGGCTGTTCGAACCATCTTGACCGTCTCCGGATCTGGGAAACCGGCATCGGCTTCCGCCGACGCCCCTTCATTCACGTCTTCGGGGCCCGGGAGGCCCCATAGGGAAGGGGGCGCGGTTCAGCAGCGGAGAACGGTGGTGCGCAGCGGGACCAAGTGGGGGGAGCCCAGGTTCCCGGCCGGGGGAAGGGATCGCCGAGGCGAGGGTGGGGCGAGGCTTTGGAGCCCCGAAATCTCCGGGGAGGAGACGACTGTGATCGGAACCGAGACCTCCGGGGAGATCCGGTCCTTGGGTTTCCTCGGCTGCCTCTGGTCGACCTCGAGATCGAAGTCGGTACAGAGTCCGCAGAGGAGACCGGGGCCGTCTCTCTTCTGAGTGAGCGCGCCGTCCGGTTCGGAAGCGTGGGAATCCTCCTCGAGGCAGCAGAGACTGCCCGAGAGTTCGACTCGGAGATGTCCGCCGGGTGCGACGCAGACTACGACCCCCCGTCCCATTCCGAGGAGCAGACCCTGCGGGAGGAGGGCGAGCAGCAAGGCGAGGCGGAGGATCCGGGAGGACATGCGCATTCGAGGGGTGGGACGCTACCGCAGGGGTTTCGCGTGTGCAACGATCGGGAGGGATAGACCGGGGGCGCCCGGAATCCAAGCTCCTTTCGGCAGCGGAGGGCCCCGGGCTTCAATCCACGAGTAGGCGGAGGTTTCCCTCCCGGCTCGTGAACCGAATTCGGACGGCCTCTTCGCCCGGAGGCGAATCTGGACCCGCTCGGAAGGTCCGGGTCCTCCAACCCGCGGGGAGCCGGGCCGGAGGTTCGGAGTTCCCGGGGACCCTCCGAAGGGGAAGATCCGAGCGGAGGACCCCCTGGATCGTCGTGTAGGAGAGGAGGATCGGGGCTCCTTCGGGCAGGCGGAGCACGAGGCCCCCCGAATCGGTGACGAGGGTCAGTTCGCTACGCCCGGGGCCGAGGCGGGCCTCGACCCGTCCCGCCCTCATCCTCCCCGTGGCCTCGCGGATTCCCCCGGACAGGAGCACCTTCCCGTCCCCGCCCGCGAAGCGGAGCCTCTTCCGGACCGGACCGATCCGGAGGAGACCGTCCCTCGTGACGGCCGTGACCTCCCCCGCCTCATAGGTTCCGGTGTCGATCGTTCCCGACAGGGTCGTCAGGTCCAGGTCGCAGCCCTTCGGAAGACGGACATGGTAGTCGATGCCGATCCGCTCGATCGGGGTTCCGGGGGAGGGGACCAACTCGAGACCTTCCCCGCCCTTCCCGTCGTCCGCCCGAAGGAGGGTGCAGGACGCGGCCGCTCTCCGCGCCTCGGCCTCGTCTCTCGCTCCGACGAGGAAGACCGGGCGGATCTCGGGGCGTGATCCTCCTTCGACGAGGAGATCCCCGTGGGCGCTGAAGAGGGTCAGACGCTTCGGGGGGCGGGGGAGGAGAATCGTCTCGCCGGGAACGGCGAAGCCCTCGAGCCCCGGACCGGGCGGGGTCCGGAGGCCCGGACAACCGACCCCGGAGAGCAGCAGAATCAGAAACGCGCCCCGAATGCCGGAAACCGGCATCCTCCACCGTCCGGACCGGCCGGTGGGGGAGGGGCGGGGAAGAGGGTCGGGTCGGGCGGTCATCGATGCGCCAAGCCTATTTCCTCGTCAGGACCGTCGCGACCGACCGCTTGAGAAAGAGGAGGGCGAAACAGGTGTCCTCCAGGGAACCCCAGCCGCCGTCCTCCCCCTGGGTCGGGAGGAGCTGCATCGCCCCCTCGAAATACCAGTCCCGACCCTGGAGCCGGCGCACTCCGGCTAGTTCGCAGGCACGTTCCAGGCCGTAGAGGTAGTAGAAATGCCAGTTCCTGCCATTGCGTGGATTGCCCCGGACCCTGAGTTCCGCGCCGAGCCAGGCAAAGGCCTCCCGGAGGGCCCGGGCCGCCTCGGAGTCCGCCTTCCGCAGGTTCCGTTTCGCACGGGCGAGGGCCGCACGGCAGAGGAGGAGTCCGGTGATCCCGGCCGTCGTCATGCTTCCTGTTGGGAACTCCTCGTCCCCCCTGTAACTGAATCCCCGCCTCCAGGCCTTGAGGGCCCCCCGCGTCCCCCCCCGGTCTTCCCCGTATCTGAGAATCGAAAGGCGGATCGGCCGGTTTCCTTCCCTCGGTCCCTGGTCGCGCAGGAAGTGGTCGAGGAGGCCGGGCCACAGCCCGCGAGGAAGGGTGACCCCGCAGAGTTCGGCCGACCAGAACCCTAGGGCCGCGTACTGGGTCACCGAGTTGTCGTAGCGGGGACCAGGCCGGTAGTTGAAACGGAAGCGGTAGCCCTGGTCGATCCGGGTGTCCAGGTTCCCGAGCAGGCGTTCCGTCCAGGTCCGCATCAAGTCCAGGTCCTCCTTCGAGGGCTTTCTCCGAGTCGGCCCGTCGAGGAGACCCTGGCGGATCTGCTCGCCCTCGTTCGGAGGTTCGTAGAGAGCCTCGAGGGCCATCAGGGAGATTCCGAGGGCATAGCTGTCCCAGGGCTCTCTCTTTCGGAGTTCCGCAAGGAGGGCCGGAATCGGGGCCCGTTCCCGGTAGGGGTTGCGTTTCAGGAGGGCGAGGAGGATCAGGGCCAGTCGGCCGGTCCCGTACGAACGCATCCTTGAGGGGATCTTCGTCTCCGAGTCTTCGAAGAGTCGCTGTGTGCGCCAGGTCCGGATTTTCTCTCCCAGGTACCGGGAGCCCCGGTCGATCGCCTTACGAACCCTCTTGCGGAACCCGGGATGATCTGGTTCAAGGACCGTGACGAATGTCCAGGATTCTTCGATTTCGAACGGCCACCTACGCTCCTTTCCCCGGCGTTCGAGGAGCACGCCTCGGAGCGACGCCTCGAGGGAGAGGATCCTGCTGTTTCGGGGATCGAGGACGCGATCGTAGGTGAGTGAGGCGTCGAGATCGTAGATCCCCTTCCAGGACGATTCCCTGCGCCCCCGGCGGTCTTCCTTCGGAAGGAGACTCTTGATCGTCTGGATCCGGAATTCGCCGTTCTGCCTGACTTCTCCCTTCGTCCCGGGACCGAGATCGGTGAGTGTGCCTCGGGCCTCGACGGAGCCGCATTTCTGGATCAGGGGGAAGAGGAGGCGTCGTTTCCGCTTCTTTCCGGGTTTCGGGAGAGCGGGGAAGAGGCTCAACCCGATTTGAGGGATCAGATCCGGGATTGCGGCGTCCTTGAACCGGATCGTTCCGTCCTTCGAGAGTTCGTGGCCGTAGAAACCGGGAGCGGGGTCGGCGCCGAGGTAGAGGATCCTGCGGTCCCCCTCGAATGAGAACTTCCTGCGCTCCTTGCGGAACTCGACGAAGGCCGGGGCCGGGACCTTCCAGGAGACTTTCCCTCGCGGCCGAGGGGGGGGCTTCGGGGCCTGGCGGGGGGAGGGGAGACCGGGGAAACCGAGGGCCGTGAGGAGAAGGAGCGAGCCGTGTGGCGATCCCGGAACGAGGCTCTTCGGAATCCTGATCAAGATCGCGGCTTAGGGCTCGATGTCGAATAGGGGGAGGGGCCGAGGGGAAGGGAGGCATGTTACCATTCGTCCCTCTCCATGTTCCGTCTCGTCGCTCCCGTGGAGGTTCAGATGTCCTCGTTCCGTTCCGGTCGTCCCCGGTTCCGCGTGCGCCTCTTCATGGTCTCGATCGGGATCCCCGCCCTCGGGGCGGGAACGGCGGGACCCCTTCCCGCCCAGGGTCCCCTGTTCCGGTTCGATCGGGATCTGCGCGCCCGCCCCTCGCCCGGGGTTCGGCCGGAAGTTCTCTGCCGCGCCCTTCTCGCCGGGCCCACGGAGTCCGAACGCCGTTCGGGATGGACGACGGACCTTCCCCTAGGGGTCCGGTTGCGCGCCTTCGGGGTCGAGAACGGGACCGCACGCGTCGTGTTCGGGCCTGGATTCGGGAGGATCCTCGGACCTCGAGGACGGCCCGAGGAGGCGATCGAACAGATCGTGAAGACGCTCGTCAGGCATCCGGAGATCCGTAGGGTCGATCTCTTCATCGAGGACGAGGCGGGAAGGCTCCGGTCCCTTGCTTCCTTGATGGAGAGCCGGCGAAAAAAGGTTCCTCGGGCGGCTTCCCGGAAAGGAGCGCGGGGAGGAGGCGGTCCCGCGGCCGGAGGGGCGCTCTCCGGGAAGCGGATCTTCGTCTCGCCGGGGCACGGGTACTTCTGGCACCCGCGTCTCGGCTGGACGACCCAGCGCCCGACGATCGGGGGCCTGACCGAGGACTTCCACACGAACGAGATCGCGATGCGCTTCCTGATCCCTTATCTCGAGAACCTGGGGGCCGAGGTCTGGTCCGCGAGGGAGAGGGGTGAGATCCCGATCGAATCGGTCGGAGACGACGGGCAGACGGGGGTCTACAAGGAGACCGGTTCCTGGTCCACGTCGAGCTTCAACGGGTGGAACGGGGGGCGATACCGCTGGACGGGATCCACTCGGACGGTCACGGCGACCGCGACCTGGAGTTTCGGAATCGTCAAGAGTGGAAGGTATCCGGTCGAGGTCTTCTACAGGGCGGGGTCGAATCGCAACCCCGCCGCCCGCTACACGATCCGCCATACGGGGGGGACGACGACCGTCCTCGTCGACCAGAGGAAGAACGACCGGCGCTGGCTGCACCTGGGAGATTACTGGTTCGAAAAGGGGGGCAGGGCCGAGATCGTGCTCGACAACCGGGGACCCTTCGGCGTCGTCATCGCCGACGCGGTTCGGATCGGGGCGGGCATGGGGTCGATCCCTCGCGGGGGGCGGACGAGCAGGAAACCCCGGTGGAAGGAGTGTTCGCGCTACTGGATCCAGTACAACGGCGCGCCTTCCTGGGTCTACGATACGACCTCCGGAAACGACCATACCGACGACGTGACCGCGCGGCCGACCTTCGCCGAATGGCTGGGGGCCGACGCCTACGTCTCCCTGCACACGAACGCGGGCGGGGGGAGCGGGACTTCCTCATACATCCACAACACCGCCCCGACGAGAGGATCGAGCGCGCTCCGCGCCACCGTCCATTCCCGCCTCGTGGCCGACATCCGGTCCTATTACGATCCCTACTGGGTCGATCGCGGGCGCTTCTCGGCCAACTTCGGCGAGGTCCGGGCCCTCAAGACAATGCCGGGGGTCCTGCTCGAACTGGCCTTCCACGACCGGGCGGGATCGAAGGACCATGAAGCCCTCCACGATCCGAAGTTCCGCAGGATCGCGGGCCGGGCGATTGCACGTGGGGTGCTTCGCTACTTCGCGCCGAATGCTCCGTTCCCTCCCGAACGGCCCGGCGCCTTCCGGGTGACCCAGGACGGCCTGGGGGGGCTCCGACTGGCTTGGGAACCCTCCACCGGAGCGAGTTCGTATGTGATCGAATCCTCCCCCGACGGGAAGGGCTTCCTGGAGGTCGCGCAGACCTCTTCGACCTCCTGGAGCACGGGGCCGCTCCCCCATGGAGCCCTGCGCAGCTTCCGCGTGAGGGCCCTGAACGCCTCCGGGCGTTCGTTCCCGACGGAGGTCCTCTGCGCAGGGACGAGCCACGATCGAAAGGCCGAGGTCCTCCTCGTACAAGGCTTCGATCGGCTCGGAAAGAATGTGAAGTCGCCGGAGAACACCTTCGACTATCTCCGCCTCCACGGAGACGCGATCCGGCGGGCCGGGGCCTTCTCTCTCGGATTCGACGCCGCGAGCAACGAGGCCGTCAAGCTCGGCAGGGTTCTGCTCGGATCCTATCGTGCGGTCGACTGGGCTTCGGGCGAGGAGAGCACGAGGGACGAGAGCTTCGATGGAAGGGAGCAGGCCCTGGTCGCGGCCTATCTCCGCGGAGGCGGGCGGCTCCTCGTCAGCGGCTCGGAGATCGGCTGGGATCTCGACGCGAAGGGCTCGGTCGTGGACCGGAACTTCTTCCGGAGGGTATTGGGAGTGAGGTACGTCCGTGACGATGCGAACACCTATTCCTTCCGGCCTTCGGCGGGAGGGATCTTCAAGGGCCTGCTTCCGGGAACCTTCGACGACGGAACCGGAGGAACCTACGACGTCGACTACCCCGATGTGATCGCCCCGGCCGATGCCGCCTCGGCGGTCTGCCTGACCTACGGGACGGGGAGCGATCCGGCGGGGATCCAGAGGAAGGTGGGGCGGTCCCGCCTGGTCTTCCTCGGCTTCCCCCTCGAGACCGTGACCGCTCCCGATCTCCGGGCCGCTTTGATGGAACGCGCTCTCCGCTTCCTCCTCGGTCCCCGCCCCCTCGAAGGACCCGCGGAGGTCCTGCGCGGATCCGGGGCCTCCTACTCGCTGACTTTCCCCGGACATGGAGGCGAGCTTTGGGTGCTCGGAGCCTCGACCGCGACGAACCCCGGGATTCCCCTCGGAGTGCTCGGCATCCTCCCCCTGAAGCGGGACGCTCTCTTCGCCGCGAGCCTCGCACACAACGATCCGATCTTCCAGGGGTTCGCCGGCATCCTCGACGCGGCCGGTTCCGGGAAGGCCTCGATCCGGATTCCGAACCTTTCGGCCCTGCGGGGCCTCTCTCTCTATGTCTCGGGCCTGAGCCTGAAGACGAAGGCTCCTTTTCCGCTGACCTCCCTCCTCCCCTGGCTGCGGCTTCGGATCCGGTGAATGCCTGCATGCGGAGACGGGGGATCCGCTCCGATCCTTGCGGTCCCGGTGCGCCCCCTCGATGCTTTGCCCGATGACTCCCCGGTTCGAACTCTCCTCCCCACCCTACGGGATCCGCTCGTTCCGGGTTTCGGACCTCGAGGCCCTCGTCCGCAACGCCGACGACCCGGATGTCGCCGCGTCGCTCCAGGACTGCTTTCCCCATCCCTATCGGGAGGAGGATGGACGGCGGTTCCTCGAGCATGCCTTACGGGAGAAGCGGGAGGTTCTTCTCGCCATCGTCGAGGAGGATGTCCTGATCGGCGGTATCGGGCTCGTGCCCGGCGGGGACGTCCACGCCCACCAGGCGGAAATCGGCTATTGGTTGGGCAAGGCCCATTGGAGGAGGGGGATCGCAACCCGGGCCGTCGGTCTCCTGACCGATCACGCCTTCCGGGAGTTGGGTTTCCTCCGAGTCTGGGCCGGGGTCTTTGCGAACAACCCGGCGTCGATGCGGGTCCTCGAGAAGAACGGGTTCGAGAGGGAGGGCGTTCTGCGGCGCAGCGTCCGCAAGAACGGTCGCTTTCTCGACCAGCATCTCTTCGCGAAACTGGCCGCGGGATGCGCCGGAGCATGACGGGTCTAAGGGCGATCCTCTGCGGCGTGGACGGGGGCGGAACCGGGACCCGCGCCCTGGTCCTCGCGGGCGGGGAGGCGAGGGGTCGCGGGGAGAGCGGTCCCGGGAATCCCCTCGCCGCCGGGGAGGAAGGCGTGAGGGTGGCGGTCGTCGAGGCCGTCGGGGAGGCCGCGCGGGAAGCGGGGATCGAGACTCGGGCGATCGATGTCCTGGGCTTCGGCTTGGCGGGAGCGGAGGCCCTCGGGCCCCGGCGCGAAGGCTTCGCCCGGTCGCTCGGTGAAGTGCTCGGGTGCCCGCGGACCTGGATCGGGTCGGACCTCGGGGCCGCCCTAGCGGGGGCCTTCGGAGGCGGGCCGGGGATCCTACTGGCGGCGGGCACCGGTTCTTCGGCCCTCGGCTTCGACGGCGGGCGGGTCCTCCGCGCGGGAGGCTGGGGGCCCGCTCTCGGAGACGAGGGCTCGGCGAGAGACCTGCTGCGAGCCTCCGCGCGGGCCCTGCTCGCCCTCCACGACGGCTTCGAACAGGGGGATCTCGAGGAGCCGGGCTTCCTCCCCGAAGGGGCCGGAATTCCATCCTGGTCGGGGGCCTTCCTGGAGAGCCTCGGCCTCAGGGACCCGTCGGGGCTTCCGGGGCGCTTCCGGCAGGACGTCCCGGCGGAAGCGCTCCGCGCCGCGCTCGAGGTCCTCGCCCGGGCCTGTTCCTCGGGGGAGCCGCTCGCCCGCGCGCTCCTCGACCGGAGCGTCCGGGCTCTCGCCTCCCTGGCCGAGGTCCTACGGCGAGGTCTGGGCGAGGGGATTCCGATCCGGCTCCATGGAGGGATGTTCCGCCTCCTGCCCGGCCTCCGATCGGGGATCGAGGCGCGGCTCGGCTGCAGGTTCCTTGGTCCGACGGGGGGCGAGGAGGCCGCCCGGGGGGCGGCCCTGTGCGCTGCGGCGCACCACCGCTTCCCTGCGGGGGAATCCTATCTCCCCCTGTGCGAGGCCCTCGAAGCGGCTTTCGAGGTCCGGGACCGGCGCGCGAGGTAGTCCCAGCAAAGGGCCCCGACGCGACGGCGGACCGCGCCGATCCCCTTCGTCGCCCGAGACGGATGGACCCGGTTCGTGAGGAGGACGAAACCCAGGCCAGAGCGGCGGTCGGCCCAGAAGCAGGTCCCGGTGAATCCCGTGTGCCCGAAGGCCGTGGGCGGCGTTCCGGGTCCGGCGCTCGAACCCTCGTGGGCCGTGTCGAAGCCGAGAGCCCATGAACTCCCTGGAGGAAGGTCCGTTCGCCGGAGAAAGAGGCGCACGGCCTCCGTCGTGAAGGCCCCCCGCGGCGCGCCTCCCGCGGTCGCGAGCAGGGCGGCGATCCAGCGGGCGAGATCGCGGGCGGTCGAGAAGAGTCCCGCGTGACCCGCGACGCCGTGAAGGGCGCGGGCGTTCTCGTCGTGGACGATCCCCTGCAGGAAGGCCTGCCCTCCGGGCCGGCCTTCGGTCGGGGCGACGTCCCCGTCGAGGGAGAGGAGAGGCAGGCCCCGGTCGTCGAGCCGCACGTAGCGCGTGCGCGTCATCCCCAGGGGCTCGAAGACCAGGGAGGCCGCGAGTTCTTCGAGCGGTCGGCCTCCGGCCCTCTCGAGGCAGGCCCCGAGGAGGATCATGCCGAGGTCGGAATACCGGGTCCTCGTTCCCGGGGGGAAGGTCAGAGGGAGGGCCCGGATCGTCTCGAGGAAGTCCGGAAGTCCTCTGTGGTTCCGGTAAAGAGGCAGCCAGGCCGGGAGCCCGGATGCGTGCGCGAGGAGATGGCGGAGAGCGAGACCCTTCCAGGGGGGACCTTCGAGGCGGGGAAGGAAAGCATCCGGGTGCACGTCGAGGGGGAGTTCTCCCGACGCGGAGAGGACGAGGGCCACGCTCGCGGTCGCGACGCACTTCGTCAGGGAGGCGAGGTCGTAGCGCGTTCCGGGACCGACCGCAGGCGACTCCGGAGCGTAGGAGAGACGGCCGAGGTTCACTTCGACGAGGATCCGGTCCCTCTCGAAGACGAGACATTGGCAGCCCGGAAAGATCCGCGCCGCGATCGCCTCCTCGAGAGCCGAACGGATCCGGGTCGAGAGACGGGAGAGTCCGCGGGTCTCCTCCGGGGCTGCGCGCCGCCCCGGCGCGCAGCCCGCGAGCGCGGAGAGGAGAACGGCGGGGAGGAGTGCGGGGATCCGGCCGGGACGGACCCTCATTCCATCTCCTCGTCGGTCGTTTCCTGAACGAGGAGTTCCTCGCGGTAGCGTCGGAAGAGGGTTCCCGCCCGGATGAGCCCGACGGGCCGGTCCTCGTCATCGAGGACGGGGACGCAGTCGCAGTCCTCTTCCCGGAAACGGGCGACGAGTTCCCGAACCTCGTCGCGGAGGTGCACCGCGGGAGCGGCTTCCGCGAGTTCGCCGACTACGAGGATCGGGTCGGCGTTCGGGTCCTCCGAGAGGATCCGCGTCGTGTCGAGCAGGCCGAGATAGCGTCCTTCCTCTCCGACGATCGGGATCCTGTCGATCTCGGAACCCTGGAGGGCGCGCCTCGCCTCGCGGAGGCTCCTCCCTTCGTCGAGGACGAGGGAGACCGGGATCATGAGTTCCCGGATCGAGAGGTCGGCGAGGATGCGCGCGTCGAGCGTAAGGGCGCGCAGTCCCCCCTGTTCGCGGAGTTCCTGCTGGTAGAAACCGCTGGCCTCGAAGCGGTGCGCGGTCAGGACGGAGATCGCGGTCACGAGGAGGAGGGGCACGAAGAGTCCGTAGCCCCCGGTGATCTCCGCGACGAGGAAGATCGCGGTCAAAGGAGCCTGGAGGATGCCCCCGCAGAGGCCCGCCATGCCGAGGAGGACGTAGGTACCGCTCGCGGCCCCGCCCTCGACGAGCAAGCCCGCCTTCGTGCAGAGCCCGTGGTAGGCTGCGCCGAGGCAGGCTCCAAGGAAGAGGCTCGGCGCGAAGATGCCCCCGCAGCCGCCGCTCCCGAGCGTGAGACTCGTCGCACATAGTTTCGCCGCGAGGAGCAGGCCGAGGAGGGCGAGACCTTCCCCCGTTCCGCCCTCCTCGAGGAGCAGGCGGATTTCGGGATAACCCTCTCCCCGGATCCCGGGCAGGAGTCCGCCGATCGCACCGACGGCCAGTCCGCCCGCGAGGGGCGGGAGGAAGGGGGAGAGCCTAAGAGAGCCGAAGAAGCTGCGGGCCCGGCGCAGGAGGCGCGTCTGGGCGACCGCGATCAGGCCGGCGGCCAGAGCCAGGCCCGGGAGGGGAAGGAGGTCCGCGAGTTCGAGGGAACCGACCTGGTGGAGTCCGAGGACCCTGCCTTGGACGAGGCTTCCGGCCAAGAGGTTGGCGGTCGCCGCGGAGAGAGCGACCGGCAGCAGGTGGAAGGCCCGAAGATCCCTGAGGACGACCTCGGCCGCGAAGAGGAGGCCGGTGATCGGGGCGTCGAAGATCGAGGAGATCGCCCCGGCGGTCCCGCAGGCGAGAAGGACGGAACGCCGTCGTTCGGAGAGGTGGAACATCGTGCCGAGGTTCGCGCCGAGAGCGGCCCCCGAGAAGGCGATCGGCCCCTCGGGACCGGCCGACCCTCCGCTCCCGACGGTCAACCACGAGGCGATCATCTGCGTGAACATCGCCCGCTTGGGCATGTGCCCGCCCTCGCGGTGGACGGACCAGATCACGTCTCCGATCCCGACTCCGCGGTAGTGCGATACGAAGCGCAGGAAGGCGTGTGCGAGGAAGGCGCCGATCCCCGGAGCCAGGATCAGGAGCAGGGAGTGCTCACCCAGGAAGGAGCCCGCCTCGAAGCGGGCGAGGCCCAGATGCAACAGGGTCCCCGCCAATCCCGAACCCAGGCCGGCGCAGAGGGACAGGGCCGCGAGGACGGCGAGATCGCTGCGGACGTTTGCGACCTGCTCCCGCAGCTTGAGGACTCTGCGCATGGTCAGAGGAGGGCCAGGACCTCGTCGATCGAAGTCGCTTCGTGGAGGGTCCGGGACGCGCCCGGCTTCTGGAGGAGATGGGCGCATTCCTTCAGAAGGCCGAGATGCTCCTTCAAGGATGTGCTGAGGCAGACGAGAAGGAGGTCGACTGGAAGCCCGTCGACGGCCTTGAAGTCGATCGGGTGTGCGAGCTGCACGACGGTCACACGGGCGGCGGGGAGGAGGCCCTGGAGCGGATGCCGCGGATGAGGGATCGCGATGCCGTTGCCTATGCCGGTCGTCGCCAGTTCCTCGCGCTGCAGCAGCCGGTCGAGCAGGGTCTCGGGGGAGAGGGAGCCCGGAAGGTCCATCTTCGCGACCATGTTCGCGTAGACCTCGCGGAGGCTCTCGCCCTCGATGTCGCGGAGCAGACCTCCTCTTCGAAGGGCCTCTCCGAGGTCCGCGGACTTCCTGGTTCCGGAATCCTCCGACGGAGTCCTTGGATCGCGGAGCTTCATGCCGAGCCTGCGGGCCCAGGCCTCGACCTCGGAACGGAGGAAGAGGAAGTCCTCTCCGTCGACCCGGCTCGGGAGGGAACCCTTCCTGGCCCAGCGTCGGACGGCCTCCTCGGGGACTCCGAGGAGGCGCGAGGTTTCACGGAGGCTGAGTTCGGCGGCCGTCATCGGGATCGTCCCTTGAAAAGAATGGCGAACCAGGATGGCGCGGGCGCGGCCGAACGCAAGCTTCAGGTCCGGAATCCTCCGTGGCAGGAGCGCCCCGACCGGCAGGTCGAGGGATGCGCGATCTCGTCGTCGGGGCCGACCTCGTAGCAGGTCTCCTGGCACCAGTAATAACCGTCGCCGGGCCATTCCCGATCGTCCGGGATCTCCTGGTCGAGGGCGTGGATCAGACGGTGCTTGAAGACCAGCAAGGGGCAGAGATCGTCGGGACAGAGATCTCGATGGGTCCGGGTTTTCATCGTCCCTCCTCGGCCGCCCGGGCGGCGGCGCGTTCCAGGGCTTTCTCGAGGACGTGCCTCGCCATCGCGACCTTGTAGGCCCCCTCGGAGAGGGGGCGCGCCTCGCGGAGGGCGGCCTCGGCGGCCTTGCGGAAGGTCCCGGGTTTCGGGTCGAGGCCGGCCAGGTCCTTCTCGACCGAGGCGGCCCTCCAGGGGCCGGGTGCGACGCCGCCGAGCCACGCGCGGACCTCCGCGATCCTTCCCCCCTCTAGGCGCATCGCGACCGCGGCGGAGGCCACGGCCCAGTCGAAGCTGTCGCGATGGCGGACTTCAACGTGCGAGGTCCCGGGAAAGGTCTTGGGGACCTCGATGCGTTCGAGCAGGAGGGGGGCTCGATCCCAGTCCGTCTCGAGGGCCTTGCAGAAGTCGGCGAGGGGCATGCGGCGCGAGGCGCCGTCCGCCTCCCGCCCCAGGGCCCAGGCCCCGAGGGCGCAGAGGATCGGGGCGAGGTTGCCGCCCTGGACCGCCGGGCATTCGCCGTAGCTGAGAACCGCGTGCCCCTCGTTCCGTCCTTCCCGAGCGGGGCATCCCGCGCCGCCTTTCTTCGCGCAGGAGATCTCGGCGTCGTGGAAGTACCAGCAGCGGGGGGTCTGGCAGAGGTTCCCGCCGAGGGTTGCGCGGTTACGGACCTGGGGGGTCGCGGTGTTCTCCGCGGCTTCCCGAATCCCCGCCGGGAGGCCGTGTCCGGATTCCGCCAGATCGGCCAGGGTCGTCAGGGATCCGAGGGACCAACCTTCCTCGGTCGTCCGGATGCCTCGCGCCTCCTTCCACCCGGCGAGGTCGATCAGGAGTTCGGGGGCCAGGGTCCCCCGCTTCATGCGGTCGAGGAGGTCGAGCCCCCCGGCCTTGAAGCGCCCCCCCTTCGCGGCCCAGGAGAGCGCGGTTCCCGCGTCCTCGACGCGGACGTAGGCGAAGCGTTTCATTGCACCCCTCCTCTCATGCGGGAAAGGGCCTCGAAGACGCGTCTCGGGGTCATCGGGAGGGCCCGCATCCTGACCCCCGTCGCGTTTCGGACGGCATTCGCGATCGCGGCGGAGGTCGGGATCGTCGGCGGCTCCCCGATGCCCGCGACCCCCGTGTTGCTGTGCCCGTTGCAGCCGTCCAGGAGGATTGGAGTGATCTCGGGCATCTCCAGGGCGCCGGGGATGCGGTAGGTCTCGAAATCCGTCGTCAAGACCCGCCCGAGCTTCGGGTCGACGACACGTTCCTCGTAGAGCCCGAAACCGATCCCCTGGATGACGCCTCCGATGACCTGGGATTCGGCGGTCAATCTGTCGACGACCTTGCCGCAGTCCTGAACGGCGACGACCCTCTCGACCTTCACCTTTCCGGTCCCGGGCTCGACCGCGACGGCGGCGAACTGAACGCCGCGGACTCCCCTGGAATACCCCCGCCAGTTGCGGTAACGCTGCCCCATGGCCTCGATCGGCTCGGCTCCGATCTTGGCGCAGGCCGCCTTCCAGGAGAGGGCGGTTCCGCCGGGGAGGGTCACCTTCCCGGCGTCGAGGGCGACTTTGCCCGGCCCGGTTCCCATCTCCTCGGCGACCCGGTCCAGGAGTTCCCGGCCCGCGAGCCAGGCCGCGTGGCGGGCGGCGGGGGCCAGCGTCGCGGCCGTCTGGGATCCGCCGCTGCCGGGGCCGATCCCGTCCCTCGTGTCTCCGATCTCGCAGCGGACGAGGGAGGGGTCGATGCCGAGGGTCTCGGCGACGACCAGCGCGAGGACGGTCCGTGTTCCGGTTCCGATGTCCTGAGCCCCGTTGCGGACCTCGACGCGGCCGTCGGGGTGGATCCGGCAGAGGACGCGTCCCCTGCTCGAACCGAGACCGCCCCATCGGGTCAGGGCCAGTCCGACGCCCCGGAGTCTCCCGTCCGGATCCACCCGGCGGCCGGGAGCCCGGTTGAAGCGGCCCTTCCAATCGAAGTTCTTCGCTCCGATTTCGATCTGCCAGGCGTAGATCTCGTCCACGTTGCGCTTGCGGAAGTCGAGAGGATCGAAACCGAGCCGATACGCGAGTTCGTCGATCATCGATTCCGCCGCGAAGAAGCCCTGGGGATGACCGGGAGCGCGGAAGGCGCGACCCGCTCCGGTATTCCCGAGGATGTCGCGGTGCCTCGGAGGACGGACTCCGCGGTAGAAGGTCGGGTAGGCGACCCGCCCGCTTCCGGCGAATCCCGGGAATCCGAAGCTTCGGGCCTCCCAGTCGAGGATCTCGCCCTTGCGGTCGGCCCGGGCCCGGATCCGGTGGAGGGAGGAAGGACGATTCCCGACCGCCAGAGCCTCTCCCCTGCGGTCCACGAAGAGGCGGACCGGAGCGCGGGCCTTCATCGCGAGTTCTGCACAGAGACGGGCCTCGACGCCTGCGGTCAGCTTCGAGCCGAAGCCGCCCCCCATGTGGGGCGTGCGGACCCGGACCTTGTTCGGAGGGAGCCGCATCGCCTGCGCGAGACTGCGCTGCATCATGAACGTTCCCTGGGTGCTGGCCCAGACCTCGAGCCCCCCGTCACCGGTCGGCCGGACGGTCACGCCGTGGGCCTCGAGCGGATGGTGCATCTGGACCTGCGTCTCGAAGGAGAGGGTCAGTTCGATCTCCTCCTTCCCTTGGTCCCCGGTCTCGGCCAGGTCCCGGGGTTCCGGATCGATGCCGGAGATCTCTTTCCGGGCATCCTCCTCGGGAAGCACCGTGAAATCGGGATCTTTCTCGTAGCGGACCTCGACGAGGGCGAGGGCGTCCTCCGCCGTCCCGCGGTCGACCGCAGCGATCGCGCAGATCTCCTGCCCCTGGTAGCGGATCTTCCGGCCGGGCCGGGTTGCGATCGCGACCGCCTTCACCCCCGAAAGGGCCTCGGCCTTCGCGGTGTCGAGGGCGGCGACCGTTCCCCTCGGGATCGGGGAGCGGAGGATCACTGCGTGGCACAAGCCCTCGGGTCTCCAATCGCTCGGGTAGAGGGCGGTTCCGGTGACCTTCTCCGGACCGTCGAGTCTCGGGTGTTTCCTCCCGAGGACCCGGAACTTGGTGTCGAGGCTCCAGGGGGGGGCGTCGTTCGGATTGCGGCGGCGGCTGCGGATCCTCCGGTCATGGCCCTCGAAACCCGCGCGGATCTCTACGTCCTGCCTGCGTTCTTCCATGTCAACGCCCCCCCCGCGCAACGCGTTCCACTGCTTCGAAGATCCGTGTGTAGGTTCCGCAACGGCAGAGGTTGCCCGAGAGGGCGGCCCGGATCTCCTCGGGTCCGGCCTTCGGGTTCCTCGAAAGACAGGCCTGCGCGGCGACGATCATCCCCGGTGTGCAGAACCCGCATTGGAGCGCGTCGTTCTCGACGAAGGAGCGCTGCAGGGGATGCATCCGGTCCGGCGTGCCGAGTCCGGCCGCGGTCAGGATCTTTCCGCCCTCGGCGTCGAGGGCGAGGACCGAACAGGAGGAGACGAGCTTCCCGTCGAGAAGGACGGAGCACGAACCGCAGGCTCCGAGGCCGCATGCCTCCTTCGGCGCGGTCAGGCCCAGGAGGTCACGCAGGCATTCGGAGAGGGTCGTCCGAGGTTCGACCTCGACTTCACGGACCCGTCCGTCCACCTCGAGGCGGATCTTGACGGGACCGGGACCGAGGACCTCTCCCCCGGCCTCGCGTCCGTCTTCTTTTCCGTTGGAAACGAGTGAGGGGCCGATCGCGGCGGCGGACATTCCTTTCAGGAAGGTCCGCCGCGAAACCCCGTCCCGTCGACGAAGGGGATCGTTCATACGCGGCATTCTACCTGGGCGCCGCGGGATCGCCGGAGGCTAGAATGCCGGTTCCACCGGGGAATCCTCCCGCATTTCGATCCCGGAGGTCCGCATGTCGGGTCCGAGCCTCTTCCTCTCCTGCCTCCTTGCCTGCTTCCAGGGGACCGCCCCCGCGGTTCCGGCCGCGGGGGGGGAAGCGCTCCCCGCCCCCGAGACCCTGAAGAAGCTGATGTGGGGGGAAGCGGACCTCGTGCCCTGGATCGCGGATCCCTATCGGCGCTTCGACCTCGCGCGTTCGAACAGGATGCGGGTTCGCCAGCCTCACACCCCCCGCCTGGACCGAGGAGCCTTGCTCGACCACGCTTTGGCTCTGGCCAAGGCGGAAAAACGCCTCGTCCTCGTCTACGGCTTCCGGATCGAGGGGAGGCACATGTATCGCGCGCCCCTCGTCGACGACTACATGCGGCTTTCGCTCTTCGCAGATCCGGAACTCGCGGCCCTGATCACCCGCCGCTTCGTGCCGATCCGGCTCTTCGTGGACCGGAAGGTCGGGCGTCGGCTCGGGGCCTGGAACGCGGACCCCAAGGATCCCCTCTTCCTGAAAGTCGTCGAGCCGGCTCTCTTCTTCGTCCGACCCGACGGGAAGGTCGTACATACGATCCAGAGGATCCGGACCTTTTCGGTCCCCTGGATTCGGGCGCAGTTGCGCGGGGTCCTCCGCCGGAACCAGGTATACGGTCGGCCTTCGGCGAGGACCGAGGCCGCCAGGCTCGCGGAAGACCGCAAGGATCCGCGCGCGCGGATCTTCCTCGCGGCGGAGAGGATCCTCGACGGGGACGAGGACCGGGCCTTGAAGGACCTCGACACCGTCTGGGAACCCTTAGGGAAGGGCCGGAAGACGGATCCCCGGTTGAAGAGGGACCTTGGGTGGTGGAGGGAGGAGATCCTGCTTCTGCGGATGAAGGCCCTGAGGCTCCTGCGCCGCCCGGAAGAGGCTCTCATGCTCCGCCCCGAAAAGCCAAGGCGGTCCGCGGATTTTTCGCGGGAGGCGCAGCGGATCCTCGCAGCGCTCGGCCGCTGGCGGAAGATCCTGGACGAAGCCCCTCCGGGAGAATCCGACGGCGAGGCCTGGTGGTGGAGAGGGGTCGCGCACTGGAGGCTCTGGGAGAGCGACGCGGCCGCACGCGCCTTCCGGAAGGCTCTCGATTCCAGGATCCGTCCCTGGGCGGCGAGGGCCGCGGCGATGCTCGTGCGGAGCGACGACACGACCCCCTTCTCGCCGCTCGCCCACGGTTACGAGGTCTTCCGTCTAGGTCCGCCGGAGATCTACGCTGGCCTCCACGGCACCTCCGAACGCGGGCGGCCCCCCGGGACCAACCAAGAGCGTCTCGAGCAGGTGCGGAGAGGTCTCCGGTTCCTCCTCGAGCACCAGCGCCCCGACGGATCCTGGGCCGACACGCGATACGCCTACTGGTCGTCACCCGTCATCCTCCCCAACGTCCGTCAGGCGATCACCGCTTTGGCCGCGACCGCACTCCTGTCCTGGCGGGACCTCGATCCCGGGTCCGTGGACCGGGCCCTCGCGAAGGCCGAAGGCTTCCTCCTGAACGAGCGGGCCGGGGCGCGCGGGGCCAACGAGGAGGTCTACAGCCAGGCCTACCGCATTCTCTACTGGATCCGGCGTGCGAAGAGCCTCGAGGGGCGGGCCCGGAACCGTTGCGTCGCGAACCTGGCCTCCCTCGTCAAGCGGGCGGCGGAGATCCAGGACCCGAAATCGGGCTTCTTCGCTCATGAATACCGCAACGCCTTCTGCACCGGAGCGATGCTCTGGTCCCTCCACAAGCTGCGTGAAATCGGCGTCGACCCGCCCGAGGATGTCGTGAAACTGGGAGTGCGGGCACTTCTGTCCGCGAGGCGCAAGGACGGTTCCTTCTCCTACGGGGGGAGCGTACGTTCCCGCTCGGGAGGCAGCATGACCGCGAACCTGAAGAACGCCTCCGCCCGCATGCCTGTCGTCGAGAGCGTGCTCCACGCCTTCGGCGCCTCGGACCCGAAGAAGGTCGCCCACGCCTTCGAGGTCTTCCTCGAGCATCTCGACCGTCTCGCCCGCGTGCGGAAATGCGATTTCCACTCCGACGGCCAGCTCGGGGGCTTCTTCTTCTGGCACGCGGTCTTCCACGCCAGCGAGGCGAAGGAGATGCTCGCTCCTTCCCTCCGGCGGAAGGTCGAGACGGCTCTCCGGAATCTCGTGGGTTCGATCGCCGAGATCGACGGCTCCTTCGTCGACAGCCACGAACTCGGCAAGAGCTACGGCACGGCGATGGCCCTGCTTACGATCCAGAACCTCGAACGTTGAAGGGGGGTCGATGAACGGGCATGAGGCGGGCCCGGGCCCGCGCTTCGCGTTGGATTCGAGTGACCGGACCTTCCTCGAGGAGGTGCGGCGGAAGGGGAGGGAGGCGCTGGCGGAAGTCGCCGTCCGCGGGGAGGAGGGGAGGGTGCACCGCCCCCTCGTCGAGGCCCTGGCCCGGGAGGGACTCCTCCAAAGGCTCTTTCCCGAGGACCCCTCGGTCGAGACCCCCGCCCTCGATCTCTGCCTGATGCGCGAGGGGCTCGCGCGGGAATGCGCCGAGGCCGAACTCGCCCTCGCCCTCCAGGCGCTGGGCGCCTGGCCGATCCGACAGTCCGCCGGAGCGGAAGTTCGGGAGCGATGGATTCCGGAGGTCGCGGCGGGGAAGGCGGTCGCGGCCTTCGCGCTGAGCGAACCCGGGGCCGGTTCGGACCCGGCGGGGTTGACTCTCCGCGCCGAGCGGGCGGAAGGGGGGTGGAGGCTCCACGGGGAGAAGACCTGGATCTCGAACGCTCCGGAGGCCGACGTCTACACGGTCTTCGCGAGGACGAGCGAGGGTCGGGGCGCGAGGGGGATCAGCGCCTTCTGCGTTCCAGGCGACTCCGAGGGGCTCTCGGGCGAACCCCTTTCGATGGTCGCGCCCCATCCCATCGGCCGCCTCCGTTTCGACGGCGTCTTCGCGCCGGACGAGGCCCTGCTCGGTGAAGTCGACGAAGGTTTCAAGGTCGCGATGCGCACGCTGGACCTGTTGCGGCCCAGCGTCGGGGCGATGGCGGTGGGGATGGCCTCGCGAGCTCTCGATCTCGCCGTCGCCCATGCGCGGGAGCGGGAGGCCTTCGGACGCAGGATCCGCGAGTTCCAGGCCGTCTCCCATCGCCTCGCGATGCGTTGGACCGAGATCGAGGCCGCGCGGCTCCTCGTCTATCACGCCGCGTCCTCCTACGACGCCGGGAAGCGCCCGAACAGCCGCCACGCGGCGATGGCCAAGCTCTTCGCGACCGAGGCGGCTCAGCGGGCGGTCGACGACGCGGTCCAGGTGGTCGGAGCCGCGGCGCTCGAGAACTCCCATCCCCTTTCCGATCTCTATCGGGAGGTCCGGGCTCCGCGGATCTACGAGGGGACCTCCGAGATCCAGTGCGAGATCCTGGCCCGGGAACTCTTCGATCGATGAGATCCCGGGGCGGGTCGGGCCTCAAGCCCGCAGCCAGAACTGCTCGACCAGGCGTCCCATGTGCTTCGAGGTCTCGACGAGCTTCTCCCCGTTGCGGGTCAGGGCCTCGGCCTGCTGATCGAGATCGCGCGCGGCGCTGCTGATGCTGACGATGCGCTGCGCCATGTCCTCGGTGACCTCGGACTGCTCGTTCGTACTCGTCAGGATCACCTGGTTCATCTGGAGGATCTTTTCCACGGACTCCCGGATGCCGTCGAAGGACTCCATGCCCTCGTTCATCTTGTCGACGCTCTGGTGCGCGATGTCCGTGCTCGAGCTCATCAGGGCCTGGCTCCCCTCGGCCTTCTGCTGCAGGGATTTCAGGATGTCGGCGATGTCCGAGGTGGCTTCTTCCGTGTGCTTGGCCAGGGTGCGGATCTCCTGGGCGACGATCGCGAACCCCTTGCCGTGCTCCCCGGCCCGGGTCGCCTCCAGGGTTGCGTTCAATGCGAGGAGTTTGATCTGTTCGGCGATCTCGTTGATGATCTCGAGAGCCTGGTGGATGCGGCTGTTCTCCTGGACGAGGCTTCCGATCTCCCCCGCGATCTGGTTCACGGATTCCGCCAGCTCCTTGACGGTCCGTTCGGTGCGCCGCAGGACCTTCAAGCCCTCTTCCGCCTTGCTTTCCGACTCCTGGGCGTCCTCGGTCGCGACCCGCGTGTTGTCGGCGACCGACTTGGCCGAGACGCTCAATTCCTCCATCGCCGCCGCCATCTGCTGCGTCTGCTCGTTCTGAGCCTTCGAGCGCTCGTTCGTCATCACCGCGCTTTCCCGGACCGAGGTCGCGGATTTCAGGACCGCCTTCGATATGTCGTCGACCCGGCCGAGGACCCCGATGGCCTGCATGCGCAGGGCCTTGAAGGCCAAGCGGATCGCCCCCGCCTCGTCGGTCCGACCGGTGTAGACGTATTGGGCGATCGGGTTCTGGTAGATCGTCCTGGCCTCGTCCACGACCTCGTGGATCGGGGCCATCGCCTTCCCGAGAAGCCGGGTTCCGGTCCAGACGCCGAGGAGGAGGGCAAGGGAGAGATCGACCGCGAGCGGTAGGGGGAGAAGGAAGGGAAGAGCGGTCGCGAGGACCGTCGCCGCCAGGGCGAGGCGGATCTTCGCCTTGAGGTTCCGTTTCGGGGGAAGGAACCTCTCGGGAATCGGGTCGGTCTTCTTACGCCCGAGGGCTCCATAGATCTCTTCCGCCCGGCGGACACAGTCCTCTTCCGCATGGATGCGGACCGACTGGTATTCGGAGATCTCCCCGTTCTCGAGGATCGGGGTCACGTAGGCGTCGACCCAATAATGGTCACCGTCCTTGCAGCGGTTCTTGACGAGGCCGAACCAGGACTTCCCCCCCTTGATCGTCTTCCAGAGATCCTCGAAGGCCAGAGGCGGCATGTCGGGGTGGCGGACGATGTTGTGGGGTTTCCCGATCAATTCGTCCAACGAGAATTTGGCGATGCGGCAGAAGGTCTCGTCGGCGTAGGTGATGATTCCTCTCGTCGTCGTCGTGGAGAGGATGCACTCTCCGCGCGGGACGGGGACTTCGCGGCCGGTGACGGGGGTGTTGATCTTCATCCTGAATGCCTCGACTCGGAAATGGCCTATTCGTCCCTTTTTCGGCGTTCGGTGCTTCGGGGATTGAGGGTTTTCGCCGATGACGGGGGAGGTAGGATCGGAGGCGTCGCCCTCCCCGGATGCGGAGGGCGCATCGAATCGATCGAATCGGAGGCGAAGCGATGAAGCGCTGGAAGGTCTACCTGGCGGGGGAGATCCATACGGATTGGCGCGAGCGGATCCGGGAAGGGGTCGCGGAACGCTCCCTTCCCGTGGATTTCACGGGGCCGGTCACCGATCACGCGGCGTCGGACGCTTGCGGGACGGACATCCTCGGGGCCGAGGAGCAGGATTTCTGGAAGGATCACAAGGGCGCGAGGATCAACGAGATCCGCAACCGCGTCCTTCTGGGGGAGGCCGATCTCCTCGTCGTCCGGTTCGGGGAGAAGTACCGCCAGTGGAACGCGGCCTTCGACGCGGGGCGGGCCGCCGCGCTGGGCAAGCCCTACGTGACCTTGCACGACCCCTCGCTGACCCATGCGCTCAAGGAGATCGACGCGGGGGCGCAGGCCGTCTGCTCCGAGCCCGAACAGGTCGTCGAGATCCTCGCCTACCTCTGCGGGTGATCAGATTCCGAGTTCGTAGGGGTGACCGGGGTCGGCGTCGAGCCCGTTCGCGACCTGCCATAGGCATGCGAGGGCCTTCCGGGCGTTGTGGAGGGCGAAGGGCGGCAGTTCGTCCCCGTGTTTCCCGAGCAGATCCCGAAGACGGTCGTGGATCTCCAGGAGTTCCTTTTCCGCCCCTCCGCTTCCGGTTTCCGTAGGATGGTTCATCGTTCGACTCCGAGGGTTCGAGGGGTCATGTCGTCCTCCGTTCGCCGTCGCTTCCGATGACGATGCGCTCGTCGTTCACGCGCCTGGCCTTGAGTTCGAAGCGGGGGAGGCTTCCGGTCTCGACCCGGCGGACTCCGATCCGGAGTCCCTCGTGGGCTTCGCGGAGCTTTTCGGCCAGCCGGGTCTGCAATCCCTCCGTTCCGTCCGGGGAGGAGGGGATCTCGACCAGGACTTCGATCTCGTCCCGGATTCCCTCGGCGGTGAAGAGATGGATCTGGAACTCGTCGATCTCCGGGAACTCGCGGACGATGGCCTCGATCGCCCGGGGATAGACGTTTGTGCCGCGCACGAGCTTCATGTCGTCGACCCTGCCCCGGATCCCTCCCTCGTAGATGTCGAAGGTCCGGCCGCAGGAGCAGCGGGAGGCCGGAATCCGGACGACGAGGTCGCGGGTGCGGTAGCGGAGGATCGGGAGGAACCCGCGCCCGAAGGATGTGACGACGCGCTCCCCCATCTCTCCGTAGGGGACGGGCTCGCCGGAATCGGGGTCGAGGACCTCCTCGAGGAAGTGGTTCTCGAGAATATGCGCGCCCCCCGGCTGACGGTCGCATTCGAACATCATGATCGTGCCGAGTTCGGTCATCCCTGCCGTGTCTCCGGCCTTCGCTCCCCATTGCTCCTCGAGGAGGGCCTTCGTCGCCGGGATCGAGCCCGCGGGCTCGCCGGAGAGGATCAGGCGCTCCACGGGCCCTCCGGGCAGATCGAGGCCGAGTTCGCGGGCCTCCTGCGCCATGCGCAGCGCGTAGGTCGGGGTCGAGCAGACGACCGTGACCTCCATGTCGAAGATCTGGCGCACCCGGGCGGCCGTCGTCATGTTGCCTCCCGGGAGGACGAGGCAGCCGATCTTCTCGCAGGCGTAGTGCGCCCCCCAGAACCCGACGAAGGTCCCGTAACTGAACGCGAAGAAGACCCGGTCCTCGGGCCGGACTCCGAAGGCCCAGAAGCCGTGGCACCAGCACTCCGCGATCCATTCCCAGTCCTTCCTGCCGTCGAGGACCCGGATCGGGGTGCGCCCGGTCGTGCCCGAGGTCATGTGGTAGCGGATCGCCTCCTCGGGCGGCGCCGCGAGGAAGGGGCCGAAGGGCGGCTCGGCGCATTGGGCCTCCATCCACTCGTCACGGGTCATGAAGGGGAGTCTTCGGAGGTCGTCCGGGGTCCTCAGGTCCTCGGGGCGGACTCCGGCCCTCAGGAGGCGGTCCGCGTGCCAGGGAACGCGTTCGACCGCCCAGGCCGCGGCCCGGCGGAGCTTTGCGAACTGGAGCGCCTCGAGTTCCTCCCGCGGAAGGGTCTCCTGCCTCGGGTTCCAGTAGGGGGATCGATCCATGCGCCGTGACTCCGTCTCGATGGGGCCTCCGCTCCGCCGGGCGGAGCGGAGAGGGAGCCTACCGCGAATCGATCGCGATTTCAGGCGAGAGAGGGATCGGCCACTCCAGGCGGGGGAACTCGGTCGCCGGGCCCCGTTCAATCGGGGACGACGGCGATCGACATGATCTCGACCTTGGCCTTGGCGTCGAAGAGACCCTTGATCTCGAAGAGGGCCATCGCGGGGTAGTGCTTGCCGAGCCGGCGCTGCCACACCGCCGCCAGTTCGCGGAGAGAGTTCCGGTACTCCTCGGCGTCGGTCACGAAGAGCTGCATCTGGACGAGGTGCCGGGGTTCGGCCCCGGCCGCCTCGAGGGCCCGGGAGAGGTTGTCGAGGGCGACTCCGAACTGCTCGACCAGGGTCTCGCCGACGATCGAACCGTCCTGTGCCTGGGCCGCCTGTCCGCCGAAGTAGATCGTGCGCCCCTTCGAGGGGAGGACGATGTGGGAAAAACCTTTCGCAGGGGAGAGGTTCGCGGGATTCAGGAGTTCGTGCGGCGTATCGGGCATCGTTTCTCCGTTTCGTTCGATGGGGGAAGGGGGCGGGATTCAGCGGCCGGTCCATTCCGCCTTGCGTTTCGCACAGAAGGCGCTGTGGAAGACCTCGAAGTCCCGCCCGCGCATCAGGTGGGCCTGGATCGTCGCGTCCATCTCGATCGACGAGGCCAGGTCCATGTCGAGTTCGCGGGTCAGCATCCTCTTCGTCGCGGCCAGGGCCTCCGTGGGACCCGAGGCCAGGCGGCGGGCGAGGGCGGTGACGGCCCGTTCCAGGGCGGCTTTCTCGGGAAGGACCTCGTAGACCAACCCCAGGGAGTCGGCCGTCTCCGCGTCGATCGTGTCGCCGAGCATCAGGATCTCGGTGGCTTTCGAGAGTCCGACGAGCCGGGGAAGGAGATAGGCGGCTCCCATGTCCGCGCCGGAGAGGCCGACCTTGACGAAGAGCGGTGCGATCTTCGCGTCCGCGGTCATCAGCCGGAAGTCCGCAGCTAGGGCGAGGACGGCACCGGCGCCGGCCGCGACGCCCTGGATCGAGGCCAGGATCGGAATCGGGAGGTTCCGCATGCCCTCGATGACCGCCCCGGTCATCCTCGTGAAGGCCAGTTGGTCCTTTCCGTCCATCTTCAGGAGTTGGCCGATGATCTCGTGGACGTCGCCTCCCGAACAAAACGACGTCCCTTCCCCTCGGAGGATCAGGACCCGGGCTTCACGGTCCCATTTCGGAAGTTCGGCCATCAGGTCCCGGAGGTCCGCGTAGACCTCGAAGGTCAGGGCGTTCAGCCGTTCCGGTCTCGTGAAGGTCAGGGTCGCGATTCCCCCCTCGAGGTCCAGGTCGAAATGGCGCCAGGGTTCCCCGGGCTTCCTGGATGCGTGGAAACTCATCTTCTCCTCCTTCGCGGAGTCAACCCCCGCAGCCGTCCAGCACGATCGTGCGTCCGTTCATCGAGCCCTCCGCGTCGGTCGCGCAGAAGACGACCGCGCGGGCGACCTCCCCGGGTTCCAGGAGTCTGCCGAGCAGGGAACCCGCGGTCAGGTCCGCCTCGGCCTCCTCGGGGCCGCGGCCCGTGGCCTCGACGATGCGGCGGATGCTCTCCTCGGTCATGCGCGTCCGCACGAAGGTCGGGCAGACCGCGTTGACGGTGATCCCGGTCCCCTGCGTCTCGGCTGCGAGCGCGCGCATGAGCCCGAGCATCGCGTGCTTGGAGGCGCTGTATGCGCTCGTGTAGGCGTAGCCGCGAAGCCCCGCGGTTGAGGCGAGCATGACGATGCGCCCGAACCCTCGTTCCTTCATCCCCGGGAGGACCGCCCGGGAGCACAGGAAGGCGCCGGTTGCGTTCACGTCGAGAAGGTCCCGCCAAGCCTCGAGGGTCTGGCGGCCGATCGGCGCCGCGTCCGCCCGGCCGGCGTTGTTGACGAGGACATCGACCGGACCGAAGGCCTCGAAGGCACGTTCGACGGCGAGTTCGTCCCGAACGTCGAAGCGGAGGCTTTCCAGGCGATCCGCCGGAGCGGCGAGGGCGGCCCGTGCCTCCTCGAGCGCCTCGGGGTCGCGGCCCGCGATCCCGACCCGAAAGCCCTCCGCGAGGAGAGCTTTCGCGATCGCGCGTCCGATCCCTCCGCTTCCTCCGGTGACGACCGCGGTCCGCCCTTCCACGTCAATCCACCCGGAAGGGAGTGTCGGGTTCGTCCTCGTGCCGGATCTCGTCGATCGGATCCTTCTTCCCCTCGCCGGCGAAGAGCCGGTTCGGAAGGTTGATGACCGCGCCCATCGAGGTCCGGTTCACGCATTTGTAGGCGTGGACGACCCCCTTCGGGATCAACACCGAGGCCGGGTGGTCCTGGCCCACGAAGGCGACGATCCGGTTCCAGAAGGTCGGCGAATCGGGGCGGTTGTCCCAGAGGCAGAGCTTGAAGTTGCCGGGGCCGATGAAGCAGAAGAGATCCGCCTGGTCCTCGTGTTCATGGGGGCCGCGGGTCACCCCGGGTTCCGTCAGCGAAATGTAGCTCATGACCGGGCGGAACTCCTGATCGGGGAGTTCGTCGTTCCGCCAGAGCTCGGCGAGCCAGCCCCTTTCGTCGACGAACTTGCGCAGGGGTTTGATCTCGACGCCCTCGATCGGGCCTTTCTGGAACGGTCGGTCCGGGAAGTCGTGGTTGGCCATCGCGTGGATCCTTCGTCGGGGTGGAGGGGGGGGGGGGGGGGGCCATGCCCCGCCCGGTTCAGGGGGAAGGGGAATCCCCGCCGGCGAACTTCTCCTTCAGCTCGCGCAGCTTGAGGAGCGCGTCCATCGGCGAGAGGTTGTCGGGGTCCAGCTTCGAGAGTTCGTCCAGGAGGCGTTCGGAAGGGGGGCGGAAGAGTTCGAGCTGCCGCATCCTGGGGCGGCTCCCGCGCCGGACCAATCCAGGTTTCAGGGCCTCGCCCTCCTCCTCGAGCCGAAGCAGGATCTCCTCGGCCCGTTCCAGGACGTTCCTGCCGATTCCGGCGAGGCGGGCGACGTGGAGGCCGTAGGACTTGTCGGTACCCCCCTCCTGGATGCGGTGGAGGAAGACGATCTCGTCCCCCCATTCGCGAACCGCGACGTGCTGGTTGTGAATGCCGCGGAAGAGGCCCGCCATCGCGGTCATCTGGTGGTAGTGCGTCGCGAACAGGGTCCTGCAGCCGAGGTCCTCGTGGAGGGCCTCGCAGATCGCCCAGGCCAGCGAGAGGCCGTCGTAGGTGCTCGTGCCCCTTCCGACCTCGTCCAGAATGACGAGGGAGCGCCGGCGGGCGTGGTGGAGGATGTTCGCGGTCTCGGTCATCTCGACCATGAAGGTCGAGCTTCCCCTGGCGATGTCGTCCGCAGCGCCGACCCGGGTGAAGATGCGGTCGACGAGGCCGATCCTGGCTTCACGAGCGGGGACGAAGGAACCGATCTGCGCAAGGAGGACGAGCAGGGCGTTCTGGCGGATCCAGGTCGACTTCCCGGCCATGTTCGGGCCGGTCAGGATGACGAGGCTCCTCTCGGGGGGATCGAGTTCGGTATCGTTCGGGACGAAGGGCTCTCCTTCGAGGGCCGCTTCCAGGACCGGATGTCTGCCGTCCCGGATCCGGAGAACGAGGCTCTCGTCGACGACCGGCCGGCACCAGGCGCGCTCGACCGCGATCTCGGCGAGCGCGGTCACGAAGTCGACCTCGGCCACCGCCTCGGAGGCGTCGAGGATGCGGGCGACGCCCGCGGCCAGATCCTCCCGAAGGGCGGAGAAGAGGTTGTATTCGAGGTCCCGCGCCATCTCCTCGCTCTTCAGGACCTTCGTCTCGAACTCCTTCAACTCCTGAGTGACGTAGCGTTCGGCGTTCTTGATCGTCTGCTTGCGGACGTAGCGGGCGGGGACGAGGGCCGGGTCCGTGCTTCGAGGCAGCTCGATGTAGTAGCCGAAGACCTTGTTGAATCCGATCCGGAGGTTCGCGAGGCCCGTCCGTTCGATCTCGTCCGCCTGGAATCGGGCGATCCAGTCCTTCCCCTCGCGGCCGATCGAGCGGAGTTCGTCGAGTTCGGGATCGAAGCCCTCCCGGATCAGCCCGCCCTCCCGAAGGGTCACGGGCGGTTCGTCGACGAGGCAGGCGGCGATCCGGGACGCGAGGTCGGAGAGATCGTCCCAGGACGCTCCGCGTTCCTTCAGGATCTCGGATTCGGCGGAGGCGAGGTGATCTCCCAGTGCGGGAAGCCTCTCGAAGCTCTGGCGGAGACCGACGAGGTCGCGGGCGTTCGCGCGGCCGGTACAGAGGCGGGCGGTCAGCCGTTCGAGGTCCTGGATCCGCGCGAGGGCCTCGCGGATCGCGGCGCGTAGGGAGGGCTTCTCGACGCACTCGGCGATGCCCTCCTGCGCGCGGAGGATCGGTGTCAGGTCCTTGAAGGGGGCGAGGAGCCTGTCCCGCATGAGGCGGGCCCCCATCGGGGTCTTCGTGCGGTCGATGTGGTGGAGGAGGGAGCCCTCGCGGCCGCCATCCCGCTGCGTGCGGACGAGTTCCAGACTGCGCCGGGTCGCCCGGTCGAGGAGCATGCGGTTTCCGCGCTGGAAGACCCGCAGGCGGCGGATGTGTCCGAGGGTCGTGCGTTGCGTCTCTTGAACGTATCTGAGCAGGGCTCCGGCCGCGGCGACGGCCGCCGGCATGCGCTCGGGATCGATCCCGAAGCCCTCGAGGGTCCTCGTGCCGAAGAACTCCCGCAGATCGCGGGAGGCCGAGTCCGTATCGAAGTCGAAGGAGGGACAGCGACGGAGGGGGACGTCCCTGAGGAAGGGGAGGGCCTCCTCGACCTCGCCGTCGCGGTTTTCGGGAAGGAGGAGTTCGGCGGGTTCGATGCGGCCGAGTTCGTCCGGGACCTTCTCCGGTTCGACCTCCGTGATCAGGAAGGCGCCGGTGCTGAGATCGAGCCAGGCGAGCCCCGCGCGATCCCGGCGGCGACAGAGGGCCGCCAGGTGGTTCGGACTGCGGTCGTCGAGCACGCCCTCTTCCGTCAGGGTTCCCGGGGTCACGATCCGGACGACCTTGCGGTCGACCAGCCCCTTGGCCTCCCTCGGATCCTCGACCTGCTCGCAGACGGCCACCCGTTTGCCGGCGCGGATCAGGCGGACGAGATAGTTCTGGGCAGCGCGCACCGGCACCCCGGCCATCGGGATCGCGTTCTCCCCCTTCTGGCGCGAGGTCAGCGTGATGCCGAGGAGGCGCGCGGCCTCCCGGGCGTCGTCATGGAACATCTCGTAGAAGTCCCCCATCCTGTAGAAGAGGATCGCGTCGGGATGCTCGCGCTTGATGGCCAAGTATTGGGCCATCATCGGGGTCTCGTCGGGATTGTTGGACTTCTTCGTGCTCACGCAGGAGATCCGGCCGGAGGACGGAGGAGGGGGACGCGGGAAGGGCGGTCATCTTGCCGGGCCGCCGCCGGGGGATCCACCGGGCCCGGGCGGGGCGTCCAGGTCGAGTTCACGAAGGTTCTCGAGGGCCCCGGCCGTGAGCCCCTCGAGGTCCAGGCCCGCCTCGAGGGCGGCGGCGGTCTCCGCCTTTCCGGCCGTGGCCGGGGACCTCGGCTGGAAAAGGGTGCAACAGTCCTCGTAGGGTTCGATGCTCGTCTCGTAGGTTCCGATGCGACGGGCCAGGGCGATCGTCTCCTCCTTGTCGAGGCCGACGAGGGGGCGGAACACCGGAAGATCCGCAGCAGCGGCGTGGACGACCCTGAGATTCGCGAGGGTCTGGCTCGCGACCTGGCCGAGGCTGTCACCGGTGACGAGGGCCCCGAGACGCCTTCGGGAGGCGAGCGCCCCCGCGATGCGCATCATGAAACGCCGGTAGAGGAGCGTCCGGTAGCTCTCGCCCCGCCGGGCCCGGAGGACCTTCTGGATCTCGGCGAAGGGGCAGACGAAGACCTTCGTACCCCCCTGCCAGGAGTCGAGGATGCGCGCGAGACGGCGGACCTTCTCGAGGCTTCCGGGGCCGGTGAAGGGGCTGGAGTCGAAGTGCAGGAACTCGACCCGGCATCCGCGCTTCATCATCATCCAGGAAGCCACGGGGGAGTCGATCCCGCCGGAAAGCAGGCTCAAGACCCTTCCCTCCGAGCCGACCGGGAGCCCCCCCGATCCCGGGATCTTCTCGAGGAAGACGAAGGCCCCCTCCTCGCGGATCTCGATGCCGAGTTCGAGTTCGGGCGCGTCGAGGTCGACCTTCAGCCCGGGATGGGCTTCGAGCACGCGCGCGCCGACCTCCGCGGCGAAGGGACCCGAGCGGATCGGGAAGCGCTTGTCGGCCCGGCGGACCCTGACGGCGAAGGTCCGGGGCGCGGCCTCTTCGAGGCGCCTTTCGAGAAGCTTCAGGGCCGCCTGCTCGAGGGCCGCCGGCTCGGCGGGGACGCGCGAGGCGGGGCTCGCGTTCGCGACTCCGAAGACCCTCGCCGCGAGACGGGCGGTCTTGCGGGGGTCCCGGGGATCCAGGAGGTAGAAGCGTCCGTGCCGTTTCTCGATCCTCGGAGCCTCGCCCAGGGCGTGTTCGAGGGCCAGACGGAGATTCCGACGGAGGATCTTCTCGAAGCGGCGGCGGTTTCCGCCCTTCAGGGAGAGTTCGCCGGGCCTTACGAGGACGCAGTCCGGTGTCGGGCTCTTCATCGGTCCCCGGGGAGTCGGAGGGATTCCAGGGCCTCGACCGCCTCGGGCAGCGCCCGGGCGAGGGCCTCGACATCGGCTCCGGTCGAGAGGCGGCCGAAGGAGATCCGAAGCGCGCCGCGGATCCGGGCCTCGGAGAGCCCCATTGCCTTCAGGACGTGGCTGCCGGTTTTTCCTTTGCGCTCCTGCCTTTGGCTGCAGGCCGATCCGGTCGAGACGAGGACGCCCTCGCCTTCCAGGTGGTGCATCAGCACCTCTCCCCGAAGTCCCGGGAAGGTGATCGAGAGGATGTGGGGGAGTCGTTCCTCTCTGGGACCCAGGACCTCGAGGCCGGGGAGTCGTTCGCGCAGGAGCCGCTCGGTCTCGTCCCGGAGTTCCCGGATCCTTCCGCTCTCCTCGGTCTGGCGTCCGATCCAGGACTCGGCCGCGACCGCGAAACCGATGGCGCCGGGGACGTTCTCGGTCCCCGAACGCAGGCCCGCCTCCTGACCGCCTCCGGTGATCAGCGGAGCAGGCCGGCGCTTGGGGCCCAGAGCGAGGGCGCCCACCCCCTTCGGGCCGTGGATCTTGTGGGCTGCGATCGTCATCGAATCGGCGCCGATCCGTTCAAGATCGAGGGGGATCTTCGCGAAGGCCTGGACGGCGTCGAGATGGAGGTGGGCGCGCGGAGCCTTCGTCCGGACGAGTTCGACCATGTCGGCGAGAGGAGGGAGGGAGCCGACCTCGTTGTTGCCATGAAGGATGGACACGAAGCGGACCTCTGCGTCGAGAAGGGCCGCGAAGGCCTCGAGGTCGGGCCTGCACGCGCCGTCGACGGGATAGATCCGCAGGGGGTGTCCGCGGGCCGCGAGGGCCTCGGCCGTCCGCAGCACGGAGGGATGATCCGCGGCGCCGACGAGGATCGCGCCGCCGTCCCGGCCCTCGAAGAAACCCCGCATCGCGAGATTCGTGGCCTCGGTTCCCCCGCCGGTGAAGACGATTTCCGAGGCCCCGGTCATTCCGCGAAGGAGATCCCGGGATTCCTCGAGCCTGCGGCGGGCTGCGAGGCCCGAGGGATGCAGGGAGGAGGGGTTCCCGGGAACCGAGCGGAGGGCTTCCGTAACCGCTTCGAGGACCTCGGGCGCGAGGCGGGTCGTCGCCGCGTTGTCGAGATCATGCAGCCTGACCATGCCGGGAGTCTAACCTTCCCTCTTCAGCGGGAGGCCTTCTCTTCGTCGGCGTATTTCCGGAGTTTGGCGTAGAGGGTCGAGTAGGCGATGCCGAGGATCTCGGCCGCACGCACCTTGTTGCCGCCGACCGTGCTCAGGACGTAGAGGATGTGCTCCTTTTCGACCTTGTCGAGGGAGGGCAGGTCAGGGAGACGTATCGTGCTCTCGCCGGGGGCCATCCCGCCGAGGTGACGAGGCAGGTGTTTCGGGTAGATCGTGTGCCCCCTCGCGAGGATCACGGCCGTGGCCATCGTCTCCCTGAGTTCCCGGACGTTTCCAGGCCAGTGGTAGGCGCGCAGCCGGTCCAGCGCCCGGGGCGATAGGCGGGCGGGGGGCCGGCCGCTCCGGCTTGCGATCTCCTCGAGGAAGTGGGACGCCAGGAGGGCGACGTCCTCGGGGCGGCTGCGCAGGGGGGGGATCTCGAAGACCCGGGGTTCGATCCGCGCCGCGAGTTCGGGGTGCAGGAGGCCGCTCTCGAACAGGGTCTTCCGATCCTTGCTGCTCGTTACGGCCAGACGGACATCCAGGGATTCGCTCGAACCGTTTCGCTCGACCCTGCCCCGGCGGAGGGTCTCCACGAGCATGGCCTGGATCGAGAGGGAGGTCCGGTCGATGTCGCGAATCACGAGGGTGCCGCCGTGAGCCGCGAGGGCCTTGCCCAGGCGCAGCACGTCCCGGTCCTCCGACCCGAAGAGTTCCTCGTGGATCTCCTCGTCCTCCTCGACCATGCCGGCCTCGACGACGACGAAGGGGGTCAACTTCCCCTCGGCTTCCTCGAGGCTCAGGGAGTGAATGTTATGGATGAAGGCCTCCCTCCCCGATCCCGGTTCCCCGAGGACGGCGAGCCAATCCCTCTTTCGCGCGAGCGGGCCGGCCCGATTCATGAGATCCCGGATTTCCGCGGAAGCGCCGAGGAAGTGGGAGGTCCCGAGCTTCCGTTGTTTCAGCTCGACGTTCTCCTGCATCAAGCGATCGACGAGGTCGAGGATGTCGAGGCGGGAGGAGAAGATCCGGATCAGGGCCGAGGTCAACGCAAGGTCCCGCGGGCTGCAGGGAGGGGCTCCATCGTCCTTCTCGAGATAGAGGAATCCGGTGATTCCGGCCCTGGTACGGATCGGGGCGAGGAAGATCTGCGACGGGGGGCTGTCCCAGAAGGGCTCGGTCGTTCCCAGGTCCTCGGCGCTCGGATGCTCCAGACAGACCGTGCCCTGGTTCTCCCCGAGGAGGCGGATCAGGCCCTTCGGGACCTCGAAGCCTTTTTCGGGGTTCCGCAGGCCGAAGGAGGCGAGGATGCGCATTCTGCGAGGGGTCACGGAGCGGGCGATCAAGGCGGAGCGGACCGGGAGCGAGTTTCGGATCAGGTCCAGGGTCAGGTCCGCGGCGTCGTCCTGCGTCGAAACCGGGATCAGCGAGTCGGCGAGATCGTTGACGATTTTCAGGACCTCGTCGGATTCCAGGAGGTCCTCGGGCAGGGGATGGACGAGGGTTTCCTTCGAGTCGAGATCGAGGTGTCCCGGGCGGACCCGGATGCTCATCTCCTTCATCGACTGGATCCGGATCAAGGTGTCCCCGACCTGGATCTCGTCCCCCGGTCCGACGTGAGCGGGGCCCAGGATCTCCTTCCCGTTGACCTTCGTCGGGTTCCGCGGGGAGAGGTCCTCGAGGATCAAGGCTCCGTTCTCGAGGTAGAGGAGACCGTGGCGGCGGCTGACGAGAGGGTCCGAGAGATGGATGTCGCAGTCGGGATGCCTTCCGATCAGCCAGCGGTTGCCCGAAAGGCTCAAGGGCGTCGAGGAACCTTTCCCTTCGATTTTTAGCCGAAAGCCGGTTCTGGGTTGTTGTGTACTCGCCATGCTGCCAAAGCCTGCGGAAGCTATGTGCGAAAACCGAATTCTTTTAACTAAAGATGCGGCCGCCGTCAATCGGGGTAAGACTTGGGATCCCTCGGGAAAACCTTTCCCCGTCCCCTGCCCGCCCTCCGGTGCGGGGCTATGTCGGCGGGCCCGAGGCGGGATCCTTCCAAAAGGAAGAGGCTTCCCTTGCCGATACCTGGAGGGTGGAGAAACTCATCATCCCCTGGATCCTCGGATCCGCCGTTTTGGCCTTCCTGTGCGGGCTATGGTTGCGGCGCCGGGGCCGGCCCGAAATGCCCTCGGAGGTCCGCTCCTTCCTAGAGCGGTTCCGGGAGATCGTCGAGTCCTCGCGACCGTCCTTCCAGGTTCTCGGTCCCACGAGGGAAGGCTTCGGGGCCGTCCTCAAGATCGAGGAGCAGGAGTGGGCCGTCCCGCTCGGCGAGCTGTATTTGAGGGAGCGCGCTTTCCCCGGCAGCCTCGAGACCTCGGCGCGGAAGCTCTGCGACGAACTCGAGGATCTCTGCGCGCGGGTCGAGGACCTTCCGTTCGAGGAGGCGGCGGGGAAGATCCTTCCGCAGATCCGCACGCGGGAATGGATCGAGCATTGCACCCCGGCCTTCGGTCCCGGGGCCGTCGTCCATCGGCCCCTGTTCGAGGACCTTTCGATCTGTTTCGTCCTCGATGAAGGGGACGCGATGGTCTTCCTGACTCGGGCCCATCTCGAGTTCTGGGGTCGTGAAGTCGAGGACCTGTGGAATCTCGCAAACGCGAACCTGTCCAGGCTCGCAGAGGAGGAAGGCGGCCTTCCGGCCCCGGAGGAGGAGGGAAAGCCCGGCCTTAAGCGTTCGGAGGACGGATACGCGGCGACCCGTCTTCTCCTGGCAATGGACCGAGAGCGTCTCGACGAAGTGCGGGGGCTCGTTTTCGGCATCCCGGACCGCGACACTCTGCTCGTTGCGAAGGGGGAGGATGCCCTGCCCGAACTCATGCGGGAGGTCCGGGAGCAGTTCGGGAGGGGAAACCATCCTTTGAGCCGGGACCTCTTCCGTGTGGGGCCGGAGGGCCTGCGAAGGGTCTCCCTTCCCGCGGAGGAAGGGGAGGCGGCGCCCGGGCGGACCGAGGAGGCCTGAACTCCCCCCGGCGGGGGTCAGTCGAAGAGGGTTTCGGGGAGAACTTGGGCTCCCGGGCGGAGTTCGAGGGAGGCCTTCGCGAGGAGACGCCGGTTTCGGGTCAGGACCCGGACCTCATAGCGGCCCGGCCGGAGGGGGCCGGTCCGGAAGTCCCCGTTCGAATCGAGAGCGAACTCGGAGATCTCGAGGGGATCCGGGGACAGGCGGAGGAGAAGGAGGCGCGAGGCCCCGTCCAGCCACGACAGGTCTCCGCGCAGGCTGGAGCCCCGGGCAGGGGCGTTCCGGGGACCAGCCGCTTCCGCGACTCGACCGCTCCGCTTCGAGAACGGCGGGAGCGGCCGGATCTCGAGGTCGAGGTCGGGTCGGATCTCGAGGTCCCCGGGGTCGGGAACGACCGGAAGAGGGGGAGAGGTCCGACCTGCGTTCAGGGCTAGGAGGGCGATGAGGATCCCGAGGGCGGCGACGAGGGGGGCGAGCATGGCGGAGATCCTTTGCATACCCTGAGCATACCCGCTGTGCAGGTCAGCGCTTGCCGGAGACCTTCGAGGTCGAGGGGCCGGCGGCCTTCTTTTTCTTCTTCGTGTTCTTCTTCGTGGTTTTCTTCTTCTTCGGAAGGGCCTTGGCGATGAGCTTGACCGGAGGGTTGCTGTTTCCCATCGAAAGGAAGAGCCGTCCCCGGAGGGGAAGGATGCCCTTGCCCGTCAGGAAGTACTCGTATTCGCCGACCGGAAGTCTGCGGAGTCTCAACTTGCCGCCCCGGACCGGGGCCATGACGAAGGAAGGGAGTTTGCGCCATTCCTTCGGCGGGTGGCCGGCGGTATCCACCGAGGAGGCGAGCAGGATCCGCCCCTGGCCGAGGTTCTTTCCCGTCGAAAGGCGGATGCTCAGGTTCACGTCCCCGGTCAGGATGTCGAGCCTGCGGTGCAGGGTCTGTCCTTCGAAGATCCGGATCCGCTCCGCGTGGAGGGGACGGTCCGAACCCGCCCGGCGGACCTCGAGCCTGTAGGCTCCGGGGGGAATGTCGGAGATCATGTAGTTTCCCTCGGCGTCGGGACGGGAACGAAGGCTCCTGATGACTCTCTGGAGGATTCTCCGAGCCCTGGGGTCGCGCCCGGCCTCGCCGGGCGGCGGGACGTCCTTCTCTCGGACGAGAGCGATCTCGAGTCCCCGTCGCACCTTCTGGTTCCAGGTCAGGCGGCCCTTCACGGTTCCGAGGCTGGTCCTGGCGGCGTCGAGGTCGAAACGGATCTCCTGCCCGTCCTTCAGGACGAGGTCGGGGCGCGCTCCGCTCTCCGTCGCGATGGCCTCGGTGACCGTTCGCCGCCAGCCCCCTCCTCCGCGGCCGAACTCCTGGAGCCGGACGAACCAGGTACCCGCGGGGAGGCCGCGCTGGTCGTAGGCCCCCGTCCCCGCATCGACCGGCGTGCTCCGGCGTTCTCCCTCGGTATTGACGAAGAGGACCATCGCCCCCCTTCCCTCGGGGAGGTTGCGCACGGTGCCGAAGACCCGGGCGCCAGGACGGAGTTTGTAGACCAAGCCGCGGAGGTCCTGGCCCGCCGGGAGATAGAGGTTCTTGTCAACGAGGGGGGCCGAGTCCTCCGCTTCGATCCGAAGCCAGTAGTCTCCGCTCTTGAGGGGAGAGGATTCGAAACGCCCTCCCCCGTCGGTCGTCAGGCTCTGGAGCCGCATCCCTAGGCGGGGTCCCCGCATGACCGCTCCGAGGGGGGAGGTCACGGGAGGGTTGTTCCCCTGGAGGGGGGGGAGGTAGACCTCGACCCTCGCGCCCCGGATCGGCGCTCCGGTCCCGGCGTTCAGGACGCGGCCCGCGAGGACGCGCCCCCTTTCGAGCCGGATCACCGCCCGTGGAGGGGCCTCCCCCTTCTTCAGGACGAAGGGGCCGGCGGCTTGAGAAACGTATCCTTCCGCCCCGACGTCGAGGACGTAGGTTCCAGGCTCGAGTCCTCCGAGGGTGAAACCGCCGTCTCGATGGGCTTCGGGACTCGGGATCTCCCCCGGCGCCCTGCCCGATCCCCCGAGCCTTGCCTTGCGCCGGGCCTCCTCCTGGCTGCGGCGGGCCTCGGCTGCGTTGCGCCGGGCCGCGCGCTCGGCTTCCTGGCGCTGCTTCCGCTGAGCTTTCCGCGCCTCGGCCTCGGCCCGCTTCCGGGCGGCCTCCGCGAGCTTGGCCGCTTTTCGGGGATCCTTCGGTCCGCGATTTCCCTTTCGTGTCCCGCCGGCCTTCCGGTTCCGGGTCTTGGGGGCGGGTTTCTTCGGGGGCGCGGGAGCCCTGGCTACGGGAGAAGCCCTCGCGGGGCTCCGCCCACGATTCCGATTCCTTCCCCGATGGGGAGATCCGCCGTCGGAACCTGGCCGTCGGTTCCTCCATCCCCGGTCGTTCCACCCCCCGATTCCCGCGATTCGGCGGGCCTTGATCCCGAAGCGGGGGATCGGTGTTCCGTTCGCGAGGTCGAGAACCTTCCCCGAGATCGAGAGGCGCGGGGCTAGCAGGAACGAGAGGACCGGCGTTTCGGCCGGATCTACCGGGTTCTTGACCTCGCTGAGATAGGCGGGGTGGCGGACTGTGACCCTCAGCCCTCCGGAGGGGAGACCCTCGAAGGCGAAGCGGCCCTCCCCGTCGGTCCGGACCCTCTTCCGGACCCATCCCCTTCCGAAGCGGCCCCGCCTCCTGCGCAGGTCGTCTGGGAGGCGCCGCCGTTCCGCCTCCCGGGCCTTCCCAAGGCTCTTCTGGATCTCGACCGTCGGGTCCGCTTGCGCGACCCCGGCCGCCTCGACCTCCGCCTCGGGGACGGGTTTCCCGCCAGGGCCGAGGACTCGGCCCGAAAGAACCCGCCCCGGTCGGAGGAGGATCCGGCCGGCGTCGAGCTTCCCTCCCTTCGGGAGATCCAAAGCTGCGCTCGAGGCGGGCAGGTGCTTCGATTCCTCGGCGGTCAGCCGGAAGGAACCGGGGGGGAGGTCGGTGAGCCGGAACCGACCGGTCTCGTCTGTGACGGAGTCCCCGATGAGTTCGGTCAGGCGGCGGCGCAGCGATCCGCGGAACGGCCCCCGTCCCCTTCTCCCCGAGGATTCGTAGCGGACCTTCGCTCCCGCGATCGGATTCCCCCCTTCCCCGAGGACGAGTCCGAAAACCTCGCCTCCGTCCTCGAGAACCAGGTCGCCGAGTTCGAGGCGGTTGTCCTTCTTCTTCCATTCCCTCGAGGTGACGAGGGGGGCGTGCCCCCGGGCCCGGACTGCGAGTTCGATCGTGCTCGAGGGGAAGGCGGCTCCCTGGAAGCGGAACCGCCCGTCCGGACCGGTCCGGGTCGGGCGGCCAAGGGGTTCGCTCCGGAAGAAGGCCCGCCAGTTGCGGAATCCCCTCCGCCGTCCGAAGCGCGAGGGATCGAAAGTGCGCCTGACGAAGGCTCCGACCTCGGCGCCGGGGATCGGCCGTCCGCCCTCGTCGACGACCCGGCCCTCGAGCAAGAGCAGAGTCCGTTCGACCGGCACGGGAACCGGCTCCTCGAGGCTCAGTTCGCGCCGTCCTTGGGATCCCGGGCCCCCGGCGTCCTCCTCGCCCTCGAACTCCGCTTCCAGCGTTCCCCCGGCGAAATCGGGCCCGAGGGGGGGCAATTCCGTGCCCCAGGATTCCGGATCCGGTTCCCCCGCGGCCTCCCCGCCGGAGTCGAAAAGGAGGGCGGTCCCGAGGCCGAGGCCGCCGAGGATCAGGGTCGTGAGCAGGGCTTTCAGGCTTCCCGTCATCGGGGGTTCCTTCGGTTTTCCTTCGAAGCCGGTCCGAGGAAATCCATGCTCCCGGGAATCCGCTTCCCACCCGGATCCGGGACTTCTCCTTTCCCTACGGAATCGGCTCCCCGATGCGAAGGATCGCGGGGTAATAACTTTGTTACAGGGAAAAACGGGGGAGGTCCGGAAAACCCGAGGTCGGGGGCTCTCATGGAGGGGGGCGCCCCGGCGGATCTCCTCGGGCGGGATGCGGGGGCTTCTCCGGCCTCGGACGCTTTTTCCCGGAAGGGACGGGTCCTATGAAGTGGGCCGTCGACCGAAGTCGCCTCCCGTCTCCGTCCTGTCATTCCCCCTCACGATGAATCCCCACGAACTGATCGCCCGACTCGAACGGAGCCGCCGGAGGCTCGAGGAGCGAGGCTTCAACCTCTGGGGGGTCACCCGGCTCGAGGATTTTGACGGCTCTCAGTGCAGGGAGGGCCGCCTTCTCGACGGCGGTCCTTCCGAGGTGTCGGTCATCGTCCTGGGCTCGGGGGGGCGGTCCCTTTGGGGCCGCCTGCGGGAGGGGGGGAGGTTGGACGAGGGCAGGAGATCCCGGCATCCGATCGACGACTATTCCCGCGAAGTGCTCGGCGAGGAGGCCCGCTCGATCCGGGAAGCGGGCATCCCGGTCTGTACGATCTTCCCTTTCGACCGCAAGCCGATCGATTTTTTGTCCTTGGCCGCTTCCGCCGGCCTTGGAAGGATCTCGCCGGTGGCCCCCTTCTTCCTCCATCCGGAGTACGGGCCCTGGGTGAGTCTCCGGGGGGCCTTCGTACTTCCGATTCCTCTACCCCAGAGCGGTGAACTCGAGGATTTCGAACCATGCGCGACCTGCCTCTGTCCCTGTCGGGAGGCCTGCCCCGCCGGGGCGGGGGGCGACCGGGGCGGGTACGACATCGAACGTTGCGCGGTATTCCGGCATGAAGGAGGCTGTGAGAGCGGTTGCGGGGTGCGCCGGGCCTGCACGATCGGCCGTGACCACGCCTGGTCCGAGGAGGAGGAGGCTTTCCGTCATTCCTTCTCACTCGCGACGATGCGCCGCTGGTTCGGGCTCGGGGCCTGGCGCTTCGTGCCGGAGAGCCTGCGCCGGAGACTTTGAGGTTCGATGAGGGCCGGTCGTGAAACGGGGCCGGCTCCGCGCGCGGTCCGTCTGGCCTGGTGCCTCTTCGATTTCGCGAACTCGGGCTTTCCGACCGTCATCGTCACGGCCCTCTACGTCCTCTGGTTCAAGAAGGTCGTCGTCGGGGCCGAGACGAAGGCCGCCTCCCACGCTGGGGACCTGTATTGGGGGCTCGCGAATGCGGGGGCGGGGCTCTGCGTCTTCCTGGCCGCACCCCTTCTCGGAGCCCTCGCGGACCTCGGAGGGTGGAAGCGGCGCTTTCTGATCGGGTCGAGCCTCGGTTGCATCCTCGCGACCTCCCTGCTTCCCCTCGCCGGCCCGGGTAGGGTCATGGCCGCGGCCCTGCTCTTCCTCCTGGCGACGGCCTTTTTCGAGGCCTCCCTCGTCTTCTACAACGCCTTCCTCCCCCTGCTCGTTCCGAGAGGGGGGATCGCGAGACTCAGCGGGCTGGGCTGGGGGCTCGGCTACTTCGGCGGGCTCGGTTGTCTCCTCGCCTGCCTTCCGCTGGTCCGAGGCGGCGAGGCCGCGGACTTGCGGCCCGCGCCCTGGATCGTCGCCGCCTGGTTCCTCCTCTTCGCGTTCCCCTCCTTCGCCTTGCTTCGAGACGAGAAACCCGCTGGGGGGACCAGGGCCGGATTCGGGACGGCGTGGATGCGCCTCCGGCGGACCTTGGGCGACCTTCGGAGGGAAGGAGGTCCGTTGCCCCGCTTTCTCGCGGCCTTCTTCTTCTACAACAACGCCGTCCTCGCGATCCTTGCCTTCACGGTCGATTTCACGGACCACAGCCTCGGGTTCGGTCTCGAGGAGAATCTCGTCCTCATCGTCGTGCTGAACCTGGCGGCGGCTCCCGGCGCCGTGTTCTTCGGAAGGCTCGCCACGCGCATCGGAACGCTCCGGACCCTGCGCTTGACTCTCCGGCTCTGGCTCCTCGCTCTCGCAGGCGCGATCCTCGCGGCCTGGCCGGGCCTGTTTTCGACGGAGGGGGCCAAGACCTTCTTCTGGGGGGTCGCGGGTCTCGCCTCACTCTGCATCGGGGCGGTGCAGGCTACGAGCCGGAGCTTCCTCTCCCTGCTCGCACCTCCCGGAAGGAGCGCGGAGACCTTCGGCCTGATGGCCTTCGCGGGGAAGGCCTCCGGGGTCCTCGGCCCCCTCGTTTTCGGGCTGGTTTCGGTCTGGGCGCAGGATCAGCGGGCCGCGGTCGGAAGCCTGGGCCTCTTCTTCCTCGCGGGGCTCCTCCTGCTCGGTCCGATGAAGGAACCTGCCGGCCCCTGCGGGTCCGTTCCTCCGGATCCGAGGGAACTGCCGGGCTAGGCCCTCGGCGCGTCCGCGGTGGCGGGATGCCGGGGGCGGCCCGGTTCAGCCCGGCTTCTTCTCGCGGAGGGCGGCCTGGGCCGCGGCGAGCCGGGCGGTCGGAACGCGGTAGGGGGAGAGGGAGACGTAGTCGAGTTCGAGCCGGTGGCAGAAGAGGATGCTCGCCGGGTCCCCGCCGCTCTCCCCGCAGATCCCGACCTTGAGCCCGGGCCGAGTCTTCCGGCCTTCCTCCACCGCGATCCGCATCAGGCGGCCGACTCCCTTGAGGTCGATGCCTTCGAAGGGATCCCGCTCGAGTATCCCCGTTTCGAGGTAGGCGGGCAGGAATCCCGCGACGTCGTCCCGGGAGAACCCGAAGGTCATCTGCGTCAGATCGTTCGTCCCGAAGGAGAAGAACTCGGCTTCCAAAGCGATCTCCGAGGCCGTCAAGGCCGCCCTCGGGGTCTCGATCATCGTGCCGATCTGGTAGGAGACGCGCTTTCTCTTCTCCTCGAAGACCTTTGCGGCGACGGCCTCGAGCCTGCGGCGCAGGACTCCCACTTCCGAGGCCGCCGAGGAGAGGGGGATCATGATCTCCGGAAGGACGTGGACCCCGCCGGCGACGGCCTCGCAGGCCGCTTCGAGGATGGCGCGCATCTGCATCTCGTAGATCTCGGGGTGGGTGATCCCCAGCCGGCAGCCCCGGTGGCCGAGCATCGGGTTGCTCTCGGAGAGGTCCGCGACGCGCTGGCGAAGTTCCTCCTCCGAGACGCCCATCTCCTCCGCGACCGCTGCTCGCGTTTCGGGGTCGTGGGGCAGGAACTCATGGAGGGGAGGATCGAGGAGGCGGATGTTGCAGGGGAAACCGTCCATGACCTCGAAGATGTCGAGGAAATCCCCGCGCTGCATCGGAAGCAGGGTCGCGAGGGCCTCCCGCCGTTCCTCGTCGTTCCGGGCGAGGATCATCTTGCGGACGTGGAGGATGCGGTCCTCCTCGAAGAACATGTGCTCGGTGCGACAGAGACCGATACCCTCCGCGCCGAACTCGCGGGCCTTGCGATTGTCCTTGGGCGTGTCCGCGTTCGTCCGGATCTTCAACCTGCGGCGCCGGTCCGCCCAGGAGAGGACCCTGGTCAGGTCTTCGGGGATTCCCGCCTCGACGGTCGGGACGCGTCCCGCGTAGACCTCGCCGAGGCTTCCATCCAACGAAATCTCCTCCCCTTCCCGGATCCGCCGGCCGTCGAAGGAGACGCTGCGGTCCTCCTCGTCGATCTGCATCGCCCCGCAGCCCGAAACGCAGACCTTTCCCATCTGGCGGGCGACCACCGCCGCGTGCGAGGTCTTTCCTCCGCGCATCGTCAGGAAACCCGCGCTGCTCGCCATCCCCTTGAGGTCCTCCGGAGATGTCTCGTTTCTGACGAGGATCGGGGTCTTCCCCTCGGCCGCCATCCTGACGGCCGTATCCGGATCGAGGGCGACGATGCCCGCCGCGGATCCCGGTGAGGCGGGGATGCCCCGGGCCAGGAGGTCTTTCGGGGCTTCCTTGTCGAAGCTCGGATGGAGAAGTTGTTCGAGCTGGGTCGCGTCGATCCTGAGGAGCGCCTCCTCCTCGTCGATCAGACCCTCGTCCACCATGTCGACGGCGATCTTGAGCGCGGCCCGTGCGGTCCGTTTCCCGTTGCGGGTCTGGAGGAGGAAGAGTTCCCCCTTCTGGATCGTGAATTCGATGTCCTGCATGTCGCGGTAGTGCTCCTCGAGGGTCCGCATGACCTTTGCGAGTCGGTCGGCAACCTCCGGCATCGCCTGATGGAGTTCGGCGATCGGCTGCGGCGTCCGCACTCCCGCGACGACATCCTCGCCCTGGGCGTTCCTGAGGAATTCTCCATAGGGTTTCCGTTCCCCGGTCGAAGGGTCACGGGTGAAGCAGACCCCCGTTCCAGAGTCCTCCCCCTGGTTTCCGAAGACCATGGCCTGGACGTTGACAGCCGTTCCGAGGAGCCCCTGGATGTCATGGAGCCGGCGATAAAGGATGGCCCGTTCGTTGTTCCAGGAACCCAGGACTGCCTCGACGGCCCCCCAGAGCTGGGCCTTCGGGTCCATCGGAAACCCCCGTCCGGTCTCCTCGAGGACGATCGCCTCATATTCCCCGGCGAGGGTCTCTAGGCGTGAGGCCTCGAGATCCGCGTCCCGCTCGACTCCGCACTCCCGCATCGCGGCCTTAAGCCTTTTCTCGAAGCGTTCTGAGGGGATGCCGAGGACGACGTTGCCGTACATCTGGAGGAAGCGACGGAAGGAATCCCAGGCAAAGCGGGGGTTACCGGTCTCTGCGGCCAGGCCTTCGGTGGTTTCGTGGTTGAGACCTAGATTCAGGATCGTGTCCATCATCCCCGGCATCGAGACCGCCGCCCCGGAACGGACCGAGACGAGGAGGGGAGCCCCCGGGTCTCCGAGGCGCCTTCTGATCGCCTCCTCGAGTCGTTCCAGGGCTTCGCCGACCTGTTCCTGCAGGCCGTCGGGGAATCGGTCCGGGGAATCCGGTCCCCCCTCGGCCGTCGCAAGGCTGTAATGGTGGCAGACCCTCGTGGAGATCGTGAATCCCGGAGGAACCGGGATCCCCATGTTCGTCATCTCGGCGAGGTTCGCCCCCTTCCCGCCGAGAAGTTCCTTCTGGGCGGCCTTGCCCTCGGCCTTCCCGTTCCCGAAGAAGAACACCAGTCTGTCGTTCGTCATGGTCGGGGTTCTTTCCTTACGTTCCGGCCGCGGCGGAGCCGATCCGCCCGGCCCATCCAGTCCTTCACTCCCTGCTCGTGAATCCCGGAACCCGGAGGTCCCGGATCCTCCAGGTCCAGCCCGCCTTGACCCAGGCGAGGTTCTTCCGGTCGAAGCCGAAAAGCTCGTCGTCGGAGAGCTGCAACGCGAGTCTTCCCCGCTCACCCTCGACCGCGGACAGGATCCGGTCCAGGTTCCGGACATAGGCGCCGACTTCGCGGATCTCCATGGGACCGCCCTCGGTCTCCGGCGGAAGAATGCGGGCGGCCTCCCAATACGCGTAGCGGGCGACCCTGACGGAGAGATCGTGCCCGTAGGTCCGGAGGATGAAGGCGACCGAGCCGTCCGCTTCCCTCCTCCGGGAGGTGATCTCGGCCTCTCCGAGCGCCTGGATCGCGGGGATCTCCTTCTTCAGTCGACTCCAGGCGACCTCGAAGGTGAGACCGTCGAATCCCCGCCGGCTCTTGAAGTCCTCCCCCAGGCATTCGTAGGCGAGCCTCGTGTCGCCGGAGCCGACGGCCGTCAAAAAGGTCCGGATGCTGGCCTCCGGGCTCTCAAAGGAGACCCGCGAGACCGCGCGTTCGGGCGCGCAACCGAGAGCGTAGAAGAGCCCGCAGCATCCCTGGAGGACGAGCGCCGTCGCGGAAAGGAGGATGGTCGGAAGGCTTCGCACCTGGAACCTCGGGGATTCGCGAGCTTCGTTCGGGCCGGGATCCGCGATCCGAGGGGGCGGGATCGTGCGGGAGGAAAAGTCCGAACGCTATACTTCGAGAGGGGTATCGTGCAAGACCGGGGTCCGCCCCGTTCCCGGGCGCCCACTCCCTCCTCGAGGGGGGAGTTCCCAGGAACATGAAGAGGAGGCTTGTTTTGAGGACCGAAACGTGTCCGCACGGCGTTCGCATCGGGATCCTGATCCTGGCTCTCCTTCCGGCCGCCTTCCCTTCCTGTTCGCCGGATGGAGGAGAGGCGGGGGGGGGCGCGGGCGCCCGGAAGGGGCCGGCCTCGGCCCCCTCCGCCGATTCCGGAGACTCGAGGAAGACTCCGGTCATCGTCGGGGTGGATCTCGAGAAGCTTCCCGGCGAGGCCGGCGAGTTCTTCCGGAACCGGAAAGCCCGCCGGGAGAACCGCCGCCGGAATCAGGAGTGGCTTCGGCCCGCGGATCTGGATCTCGGCGAGGTGCGGAAGGGGACGATCGCGGTCGGGAAGTTCCGTTTCCGCAACCCCACCGGAAAGAAGAGGGTCCTGAAGTCGATCGCGAGTTCCTGTGCATGCCAGAAGCTTTTCCTCCGTCTCGGGGGGAAGAGGATCGAGATCGAGAAAGGCAAGACCCTGGACATCCCCCTTCCCCCCGATGCGGAGGGGGTCCTCGAGGCCCATGTGAACGTGAGCGACGTAGGGGAGAAGCTGGCCGAGATCCTCGTGACGACGGACGATCCGGACGATCCCGTCATCACCTTGAGGGTTCGGGCGGTGGGGGTGGACGACTTCCTCGTCACGATCGAGGGGAAGAGACAGAACAGCGTCTGGCTCGGAAACCTCTCGACGCACTCCTCGAAGGATTTCGAGGTGGACGTCCGTTCCAGGGACGGAAAACCCTTCGAGATCCTCGGTGTCGGACCTCGACCGCCGAAGCTCGAACTCTCCTACGCTCCGGTGGAGGGTGATCCCTCCCATTGGAGGATCCGGGGGAAGGCGGGACCGGGCATGCCCGAGGGGGGATGGGGGGGGACCCTCCTCTTCGACACCGACCGGGGATCGAAGGTCGAACTCCTGCTCCAGGCCGTCGTCGAACCGCCGGTCGTCGTCGAACCCCTGTTCCTTCCCCTGGGCTCCATCCCCGCCCGCTCGGGGAAGAAAGGAAGCGTCCGGGTCCGGGCCGGAGACCCGAGGGACTCCTTCGTGATCGAGGGCGTGGACCTCCTCGAAGTCAAGCTCGGCCGCAAACCCCTCTCCGCGCGCGGACTCGAAGGCGGGGGGCCGAAGGCCGAGTTCAGGGCGGAGAGCGGAACCGAGGCGGAGATCCTCCTCGTCGTTCCGCCGGGACTCCCCCGGGGAAGGCTCGAGGGGAAGCTGAGGATCCGTTTCGCCGGGGGGCGTCCCGGTTCGAGGACCGTGTCCTTCGTCGGTTTCGTCCGCTGAGAGGGAAGGGGGAACCGGGATGTCCGACGAACGGCTCCGACGATGTCTGTTGCAGGAAGGAGTGGTCGGCGAGGACGCTCTCGACCAGGCCGCGAGCTTCGCGCGGTCCAAACGCGCGAGCCTCGCGCGGGCGCTTGTCGAACTCGGGTTGGCCCCGGAGGACAGGGTGTGGAAGGCCTGGGCGAAGAGCGTCTCCCTGCCCTTCATCGATCCCGGCGAGGCCCGCATTCCGCAGAGCGTGCTCGATCGGATCCCCGAGGCGAAGGTCCTCGAGCATCGAGCTCTTCCCTGCGTCGTGAAGGGAGGGGTCCTCTACGTCGCGGTCGACGATCCCGACCGGGCCTGGGTCCTCGACGACCTCGGGCTCTTCGCGGGGGGAGAGATCCGTGCGGCCCTGGCCCCTCCGGGATCCTTGAAGAAGGCTCTCGCCCGGTCCTACGGGGTCGGTGGAGAGGAGGAGACCGAGGCCCGGGGGAAGACGGCGAGGGCCCTGGAGGAGGAGGACGCCGATGCGCCGATCATCAAACTCGTCCACAAGATCCTCGAGGAAGCCCTCGAGAGGCGGGCGAGCGACGTGCACATCGAACCCTATGAGCGGTGCCTCCGTGTCCGTTACAGGATCGACGGAGTCCTCCACGACATCGCGGAGCATCCGAGATCCCTGCAGGGCGCCTTGACCTCGCGCTTGAAGATCATGGCCTCGCTGGACATCGCGGAGAAACGCAAGCCTCAGGACGGCCGCATCCAGTTCCGGGTGAGGGGGCGGGACATCGACATCCGGACCTCGATCCTCCCGAGCAACCACGGGGAGACTCTCGTCCTCAGGCTCCTGGACAAGGAGAAGGGCTTGATGTCCCTCGAGTCCCTGGGTTTCTCCGGCGAGGACAACGACCGGTTCCGGCGCTTGATCAAGAGGCCGAACGGCATATTCCTCGTCACGGGTCCGACGGGGTCGGGGAAGACGACGACGCTGTACGCGGCTCTCAGCGAGTTGAACCGTCCGGATGTCAAGATCATCACCGCCGAGGATCCGGTCGAGTACAACCTCTCGGGAATCAACCAGTGCCAGGTGCATCACGCGATCGGTCTGGACTTCTCGAAGATCCTGAGGGCGATGCTGCGCCAGGCTCCGAACATCATCCTCGTCGGAGAGATCCGGGACGCGGAGACCGCCGAGATAGCGATCCAAGCGGCTTTGACCGGCCACCTCGTGTTCTCGACCCTCCACACGAACGACGCGCCCTCCGCGATCACCCGCCTGGTCGACATGGGCGTCAAGCCCTTCCTCGTCGCCGCGAGCATCCAGGCGGTCCTCGCGCAGCGCCTCATCAGGGTGCTCTGCCCTTCCTGCAAGAAGGAGTACGAGCCCGAGGCCCATGAACTGCGTTCCCTCGGGCTCTCTCCGGAGGACCTCCAGGGAAAGCCGGTCTATCGACCCTCGGGATGCACGGAATGCGGGGACTCGGGGTACAAGGGGCGGATGGGGATCTTCGAGTTGATGGTCATGGATGACGAGCTGCGGGAAATGACCTTCCGGAGGGAGTCCTCCCTCAAGCTCAGGAGCTACGCCGAGGCCGGCGGGAAGATGCGCCCCTTGAGGGGAGACGGGGCGAGCAAGGTCCTCGAGGGCATCACCTCGATCGAGGAGGTCTTGAGGGTCGTGGCCGCGGGATGATCGTCTTTTCGAAAGGAACGGCGGCCTCGAGAGGCATCGGAGGAACAAGGTGATCGAGATACGCAAGCTGATGGATCTGGCCGTCGAAAAGGAGGCCTCGGACATCCACCTGGCGGTCGGACGAAGACCCGTCCTGCGGAAGGGGGGGAAGCTCCTGGATATAGGGGAGATGCCGGTCTTGACGGCGGACGACACGCTGCACCTGATCCGGGAGATCGCCCCGGAGCGGGCGATGGCCGAAATCGCGGATTCGGGAACGGCCGACTTCGCCTACGCGCACGAGGACAAGGCCAGGTTCCGCGTGAGCGCGTTCCGGCAGAGGGAAGTCCACGGGATGATCATGCGCTTGATCCCGCATCGGCTCAGGAGTTTCGAGGAGATCGGGTTGCCCGAGAGCGTCCGCGAACTCCTCGTCCGACCCCGGGGCTTGATCCTCGTCACCGGGCCCACCGGTTCGGGGAAGTCGACGACCCTGGCCACGATGATCGACTGGATCAACGAGAACCGGCAGTGCCACATCGTGACGATCGAGGACCCGATCGAGTACTACCACCAGCACAAGGCCTCGATGGTTACGCAGCGGGAGGTCGGAACGGACGTTCCGAGCTTCGGGGAGGCGATGCGGAGGGTTTTGCGCCAGGACCCGGACGTGATCCTCCTCGGAGAGATGAGGGATCTCGAAACGACGAGCGCCGCGATCACCGCGGCCGAGACCGGTCACCTGGTCTTCGGCACGCTCCACACGACGGGCTCGGCCCGGACGGTGGATCGGATCATCGACCAGTATCCGACGAACCAGCAGGAGCAGGTCCGCGCCCAGCTCTCGGTCTCGGTATTGGGGGTGATCTCCCAGCTCCTGCTCCCGAGGGCGGACGGCAAGGGCCTGGTCGCCGCCTTCGAGGTCATGATTCTGAACTCGGCCATCGAGAACCACATTCGCAAGGGGGAGACTTTCAAGATCCCTTCCGTCATCCAGACGAACAAGAGGGCCGGAATGGTCCTGCTCGACGACCATCTGCTCTCCCTCGTCCAGTCCGGCTCGATCACTCCGAAGGTCGCCCTCGAGACGGCTCAGGATCCGGCCGGGCTCGAAGGGCGTTTGCTCCAGGCGAGGGGCGGCTGAGGTGGCGGGACGAAGACTGCTGGGCCAGATCCTGAAGGATCTCGGGGCCGTCCACGAGGGAATGATCCAGGAGGCGCTCGCGATCCAGAGGGAGGAGAGCGGGCGGATCGGGGAGATCCTCGTTCGTCTCGGCCACGTCGATGCGGAAAAGGTCGCGGAGGCCCTCGCCGTCCAGGCGGGACTCGAGTTCGTCCCTTCCTCGAAGCTGGAACCGGAACCGGAAGCCCTGAAGCGGGTCGATGGAGTGACGGCGAGGGTCCAGGGCATCCTCCCGCTCCGCCTCGACGGGGATCGGCTCGTCGTCGCCCTCGCCGATCCCCTCAACCTTTCGGTCCTGGACGACTTGAGTCTGGCCGCGGAGGGGGGGGTCACGGCCGGAGTGGGGGAGTCCTCGTCCGTGCTCGCGGCGATCGAGAAGGCCTACGGAAGCGGCGGGACGGAACGCTTCGAGGAGGAGATCGGAAAGGCCGTCAAGGAGTTCGAGCAGGGCGGGGGGAAGATCGATCTCGAGGACAAGGCCGCGATGGCGCAGGCCGCCCCGGTCGTCAAGCTGCTGAATTACATCCTCTACCAGGCGGTGAGGGACCAGGCCTCCGACGTGCACCTCGAACCCTTCGAGGACGATTTCAAGATCCGCTACCGCGTGGACGGAGTCCTCTACGAACTCCAGGCGCCCCCTCCTCACCTGGCCGTCGCCCTGATCTCGAGAGTCAAGGTCATGGCGGACCTGGATATCGCGGAGACGCGCATCCCGCAGGATGGGAGGATCGAACTCTCCGTCGGGGGAAGACCGGTCGATCTCCGCGTCTCGACCCTGCCGACGATGTTCGGGGAGTCCTGCGTGCTCCGCATCCTCGATCGAAGCGTCGTCTCCCTGGACCTCGACCGTCTCGGCCTGCGCGATGAGGAGAGGAAGGCCTTCGACGAGATCCTGGAACTCCCGCACGGGATCGTCCTGGTGACCGGCCCGACGGGATCGGGGAAGACCACGACCCTCTACGCGGCCTTGAACGAGGCGAACACCGAGGAGGTCAAGATCATCACGGTCGAGGACCCCGTCGAGTACGACCTCGAAGGCATCGTGCAGATTCCCGTCAACGAGGACATCGGGGTGACCTATGCGAAGGTCCTGCGGACGATCCTCAGGCAGGATCCCGACAAGATCCTCGTCGGGGAGATCCGGGACGAGGAGACCGCGAGAACGGCGATCGAAGCCAGCCTGACGGGGCACGTCGTGTTTTCGACCCTCCACACGAACGACGCTCCCTCCTCCGTCACCCGTCTCCTCGATTTCGACCTCGAGCCGTTCCTCCTGACCGCGACCCTGGAGTTCATCGTCGCCCAACGCCTGGTCCGGCGGATCTGCAAGAACTGCAAGGCCTTCTACGAACCGGACGAGAACATCCTGCTCGAACTCGGGCTCGGGAAGGCCGACGTCGCGGGGAAGACCTTCGCCTTCGGCAAAGGCTGCGAGGAATGCAACCACAGCGGTTTCCGCGGGAGGCTGGCCATCTTCGAAATCATGCGGATGACCGATGCCGTCAAGAACCTGATCCTCGACGGAAAGCCGACCGCTGTGCTCAGGGAGCAGGCCCGGAGGGACGGGATGCGAAGCCTCCGGGAGTCGGGACTCCTCGCGATCTATGACGGCCTGACGACCGTCGAGGAGATCCTCCGAGAGACCCTGTGAGCCGCCCGCCCTGGGGGCGGGCGGCTCCGGGAGAATCCTCTCAGTTGTTCAGGGTCGTGCTGAGCCCCTTCGAGTTCCCGAGTTTGAGGGAGACGGTCAAGGCCGGATCGAGGTCCAGGATCTGCCAGTAGAGGGTCGCGCCCTGGAAGCTCGTATTGTTCGGCAAGGGGGCGGGGAAGGTCGATGTCCCGTTCGCGGAGGTCGGAACGGGGAAGACGAAGGTCGGCGCGGCCAGGAGCGTGGAGCCGGGTTGACCGCCGATCAGCCCGAGATTGACGTTGACCTTCTGGGCGCCGAGAACGTAGAGGCCGACCGAGGAGGGGACGAGACCGGATCCACGGATCCCCCAGCCGAGGTTTCCGAGGACGGGGGCGCCGGCGGGGGCGATGACGGGAGTGCCCTTCGTCGTCGCCTTCGCGGTCCCGTAGAAGGAGAAGGCCGCGCGGGGGACGCGCACCTGCAGGAAGTCGCATGTGAAGGGTCGGGTCGTGCCGTTGACGAGGACAAACTCGCGGTAGCCGACGTAGACGCCTCCGCGGACCGGCGCGGAGAGTTTGCCGGCGATCCTCGTTCCGTCTCCGACTCCGTAGTTGCCGCCGAACCAACCCTCGACGAGATCCCCATGGACCTCGAGGCGCAATCGTTGCCATCCGTCGTTCTTGCCGGAGGTCACCGCGATCTTGCCGAGGATCTTGGGAGCAGTCTTGGCCCGTGTTCCCCATCCGCCGTCACCATGGTCGATGAGATAGAGGGTGCCTCCGCTCGAGGTGTTCTGGAACGTCCAGGTGACGCCCGTGTTGCCGTTGGCGGTGAAGCTCAGGCTGCCGCCGGGGTCGGGCGTGTTGTAGAAGGTGCCGGTCGATCCCTGGACGCCGAGGCTCCAGGTCTCGAACTCGCCCGTGCCCTCGGCTTTCGCGTCGAAGTAGACCCAGGCCTCGATCAGGATGTCGGGAGGGGTGTCGAACAGGAGCATGCTCGTGTTTCCGCCTCCGGTCTCGTCCCAGAAGATCGCGGCGTTCTTGCCCTGGGGGGAGGCCTTGATCGCGTTGGGGTTGATCGTGTCGGCGACCGTCGGGTCGATGACGCGCGCGGGTCTGAAGGAGCCGCCCCATTCGGGGAGGCTGCTCCCGACCTTCTTGAGGTCGAAGGTGTCGAAGTAGACCGACAGGGGTTTGAGATTGTTCGTGGCTCCGGGGGTGGAGGGCAGGAGGTGGAAGTCCCGGTTGTTGTTCGTGTCGAGCCCGTCGCGGAACCTCGACCATGATGTCTTGTAGGTATCGATGCTGATGAGGTTGCCCCAGACTCCCTCGCCCTCTTCCTTCGAACCTGTCCAGAGTCCCTTGTTGGCCTCGTAGACGAGCGAATCCTGGAGGACGCCCTTGGCGTCCTTCAACTCGAGGGACTCGTTGCTGTTCTCCCAGAGATTGCTGACCCCGACGATCTGGTTGACGTTGGGGACGATCTTGGAGCCGAAGACGTAGTAGCCGCCGGCCTTGAGGATCGTGTTGGCTGGGATCGTGTAGCTCAAGTTCGGGCCGAAGGGGTCGTTGGCCTCGAGCTTCCATCCTCCGATGTTGACGGCGCTTTTGGACCTGTTGTAAAGCTCGACGAACTCGCGGTCGTCGGTGCTCGAATCGTCGTACGAGAACTCGTTGATGACGACGGGGGGCGGGGAACCCTGGAAGAACATCGCGGCGAGAAACAAGGTCGGCAGCATGATTCGTTTTCCTCGAGCTGGAGTCGGGTAAGGAGAAAGGAGAATGGTGGCCCTGGAGGGTCCGGCGGTGCGGGGCGCCGGGGCGGGAACCGTCCCGGGCGAGGGCGCCCGGATCCTCCGGTCCGTACCGTCGCGTTTTCCGCGCGGCGGGGAGACCGGACAGCCTAAGGGTCGCGCCCGCCGCCTCAAACCGGGGGGTGGAGCCCCGGTCCGGATCGGAGCGGGCCGAGTGCCCCGCCCAGGAGGCCGTCGGCCGGGCGGGGCGGCGGGAAGTCCCCATGACATGAGCGCTCTCGAAAAAATGCGCGGGATCGGACACGGGCCTCTCTTCGGTTCGCCGGCCTTTCTTCGTGGGCGGATTCGTGACAAGCTGCAACGAATGGCTGGAGGTTTTCCCGCGAGATGAAGGTCTGTCCCGTCTGCGAGGGTTTCACGGAGTCCCGGAAACGGAGGTGCGAAACCTGCGACGCCCCCCTCGTGGGGAGGGATGAAGTGGCCTGGTCGGCCCGGGAGGGTGAGGTCGATCCGGGGAACCCCTGGTTGGGGCTCGAAGTAGGCGGGAAGTATCGGATCACAGGGATCCTCGGAAAGGGGGGGATGGGGACCGTGTATCGGGCCGTTCACGATACGACCCACGCGAGCGTCGCCCTCAAGATCCTCCATCCCCGTCTGAGCCGCCACGAGGCCTACAAGCGCGCCTTGCTGCTCGAGGCCCGGCGCGCCTCGAGGGTGCGGGGGGATCACGTGGCCCGGGTCCTGGATGCGGGCGAGACCGAGGACGGGGGCGTCTTCGTCGCGATGGAACTCGTCGACGGCTCGGATCTCCATTCCCTCGTCCGCCGTCACGGGCCCTTGAAGAGGGCCGAACTCTTCGAGGTCCTCCTCCAGGTCGTGTCCGGCCTGGAGGACGCCCACCGGGCCGGTCTCGTGCACAGGGATCTTTCCTCCCGGAACGTCATGGTGGAGAGGAACCGCGGGGCTTTCCGGGTCCGGATCCTGGATTTCGGAATCGCCCGCCTCGATGCGGAGGAGGAGGGGAGTCCCGGGGTGTGGATCAATCCCCCCTACACGGCCCCGGAGATCCTCCTGGGGGAGAAGGCGGATCTTCGCGCGGACCTCTATTCCCTCGGCGTTCTCGCGGTCGAACTCGCGACCGGCGGCCTTCCGGCCATGGGCTCCAGGATCGAGGACAGGATCCGTCAGTCGCTCGAGGGTCCGTCGTTGATCCGGACCCTGCCGTCGGGGATGCCGCGGGGTCTCCTCTCTCTCCTGAAGAGTCTGCTCGCGACCGCGAGGGAAGACCGTCCGAGGGACGCGGCCGAGGTGCGCCGCCGGCTCCAGAAGCTCAGCAGGCCTCACGCGCCCTGGTTCAAGGTCGCGGCCGGCCTCGTCTTCATGGCCGGGTTCAGCTCCTTCCTCCTCGCGCTCGGGGGGGGGCGGGAGGCCTACCTGAATTCCTTGCCGTCCTCGGCGGGGGGCATGCTCCTCTTTCAGGTCCCTCCCGATCCCCGCCTTCCCCCCCAGAGGTTGCGGATCGAGGATCTCGACCATCTCGAGTTCGAGGCTTTCGGGTTCGACGCCGGGGAGTTGCAGGTCGAGTCCTACCCGGAGGGAAGGGCCGAACCCTCCTGGAAGCTGCCCCTTCCGGGCGAGATTCACGAGGGGAGGCTCGTTCTCGATCGGAGGACGAATCCCTCCTGGGCCGCGGTTCTCGATCGAGCCGCAGCGGAGCGGGGGGTCCAGACCCTAGTCTTCCGCCGAGTCGGACGGAGCGGGGTCGGGAGGCCGCTCGCCTTCGCCCGGGTCTTCCTCGATCGAGTCCCCCCGTCGGTGGAGGGAGCCGCCCTCGTTCCGCCGGGGATCCTCCGCCTCGATTCCCGCCTGAAGGGGACGCTCCTCGAGGACGACGAGCGACTCGCCGGCCTCGAGATCCGATTGGAGACGATGGAGGGGGCAACCCTCTGTTCGCTCGATCTTCCGAGAAGGGTCAAGGGGGCGATGGACCTTCCTCTCGGAAACATGCTCGCGAAGCGCCGCCCCCTCGAATTCCGAAAACCGCTCCGGCTGGTCCTGACCGTGCGGGACCCCGCGGGTCGTCAGGGCGCGACCTCGCTTCAGATCGAGGCCTGCGACCTGAGGATCCCCAGGATTCTCGAGGTTTCCGGACCGGGTGGGGAATCCAGGCTCCGGGTTTCCGAGGGCTGGTGCGAACTCAGGCTCAAGCTCGACCGCCCGATCGACCCCGAGGACGGTTTGACCGTCCTCGCGAGAACCCGATCCGCGACCCGGGGGGCCGACGATCTCGGGTGCCGGGTCCTGGAGATCCGCGGGGACCTGATGTCGGTCCGGATGGATCCGCCCTCGGATCCCGGACGAAACGCCATCCCGGTGGAGTTCCGCCTCCGGGACGCGGCGGGGAACCTCGGTCCGGGGTTGGAACGCTCGTTCCGGTTCCTGAATCTGGACCTCTCTCCCTCCTTCGAGATGGTTCCGGGCCCGGGAGGTCCGGCCACCCTCGAGCGAGGGGAACGGCCCGGGGAGGCCGTCCTGTATCTCGGACCCGGCTCGTCCGAGATCCTCTACCGTTGCAACCCCGCCTTCCTTCCTGGACTCCTTCCGGATCCGGGAGGGGGGGGGGCGCCGGAGGGGGTCGAGATTCTCGCCCAGGGGCCGGGTTCATGCAGGTTCCTCGTGGACGGGAGGAGGTTGGAGGGCGACCGGATCCTCCAGTTCTCTCACCGGCTCCTTTCGGGGAAGGGGACCCACCTCGTCCCCTCGGGGAGATTGATGGAGGGGCGCAGTCGCCTTGCGATCCATGTCCTTCCGGATCCCCCCTTGCTGCGGGTTCCCGAGGCCGCCGTCTCGGGGAGGGTCTGGACCCCGGTCCTCCACCGGGCCGGTTTCCTCCGGAGGGCGGGGACCGAGGTCATGTTCGGTTCCGGCGCCGCCTTGAAGATCGCGGCCCGGGCCGGGGCGCAGGGAAGGCTGTGGCGGTTCGAAGGGGGGGGATGGATTCCGATGGGAGAGAGGAGAGGACTGACTGTCGAGGACTTCCATGGGATCCGATTCGCCCTTCGTCCCGGACGGAATCGGATCGCCCTGGAGGTGGAGGACCGTTTGGGAAGGCCCCTCCTTGGGAGTTCGGGTTCGGGGACGCCTCTTCCATCCTTCCGGAAGGGGAAGGATTTGTTCGTTCTGCTCTGCGATTTCCTTCATGATCCGACTCCTCCCCGCCCGGTCGAGGTCGCAGTCGAACCGGGGCACGAGGTCCTCGTCCGACTCGTGGAGGACGCGGACCTCGGAAAAGGGGCGAGGGTCGTCCTTTCCCCCCCCGGGGGGGGTGAGGAACTCCCGGGAATGTTCGTTCCGGATCCCCGTGGGGGAGGCGAGTGCAGATTCCGGATGTCCTTCCCGGAGGTGGCGGTTCTCTGCGGATGGGGCGGCCTGAGCCGGAGGGAACTCCTCGACCAAGGGCCGGTCGAACGGGCCTTCGAGGTCGGGACCCCGGCCGGAAAATGGACGGTTTTCCTGCGATTCCGCCCGATCCGTTCCCTGCTGCGGACCGTGAGGATCGGGGAGTTCGCGGAGGAGGGGCTTCCCTGCGGGGAAATCACCCTCGTTCCGTTCCTGCCTGCCGGGAAGGAGCCGTGGCATCTCGGTCCCCCCTCCGGAGTGCGGGTCCGGGGCGGAGTCCGATTTCGGAGGCCCGTCCGGGTCGTCGGGCTCGAGGCGTTCTTCCTTGCGGACCGGGAGACGACACGAGGGCAGTGGGCCGCCTTTCTCGAGGACCTGGAGGGGCACCCTCTGGGCGAAGAGGACAGGAAGCGACTCGCGATTGCGGAGGATCCCCTGGGAGAGCGGCGCTTCGACCCTGAGGCGTTGATTCCGGATTCGAGTATCTTCGGTTCCGGGGGGTTCCGGACTCTCGCGTCCCTCGATCCGGATCGCCCGGTGACCGGTGTCGACTGGTTCCAGGCACAGGCCTTCTGTCGCTGGTTGGGCTGGCGCCTGTTCGGGGATCCCGGTCTCTTCCGGCTTCCGTTCGGGGTCGAACTCGAGGTCGCAGCCTTGGCGGGAGGAGGGGATCCGGAGCGCGGAGGAACTCCGTCTTCGCTGAACGGACTCCGCCCCGGAAAGGACGCACCGGGGCCTCTCGAAGCCTTCCTCGCAGCGAGGCGACGGGCGCAGAGGGGAGGAGGGTTCTACGACGGGAAGACCTGGCCTCTCTCAGCCTCCGAACTCGAGGCCCTGGGGGATAGCGCCTCGGGCATCGATCGGAGAAGGGTCACGGGCCTGGAGCTGGGGGTCCGGGAGTGGGTCGAGGACATTCCCCTCGTCGAGGGTCTGGGACCGTTCCGGATCCTGAAGGGGATCCTGGAGACCCATGAGCGGCATCGACGCTTCTCGGTCGGTCGGAAGAGGGGGGAGGCGGAGCTTCCGGACGGATTCGAGGCGGTCGCCAGGTTGGGGGTCCTGCGGGGAACGACCTGGGGGGCGCCTCGCGTCCCCGGACGGGATCCCCTGGCCGGACTCCTTCTCCCAGGGCTTCGAAGCCGATCCTGGAACGCCGTCCTCGGTGTCCGCAGGATCACCCATCTTTCGCGGACCGGAACGGACGGTCTCCCGGCGGATCCGGAGATCCGGACCTCGGGCTTTCGGATCGCCGGGACGCACCGCTTCCTGAGCTTCGTGAGGTTGTGGCTTCGTTGAGACCCCTTCCCTCCATCCTCTGCCTCCTGCTGGTTTTGGGGTCCTGCGCGAGCGGTCCTCCCCTGGATTTCGAACTGCTCCGGAGTGAGCCGCCACTGCCCTTCGCGCTGGGCTTGACCGGAGGGACCTTCCTTCCGGTCGGACAGAGAGGGGTCGAGGATTCCGGTCCCGAGGGGAGGACGCTCGCGGCCCGGACCTGGCCCGAGGGGGTCGTGGAACCCCTTCCCCTTTCCAGGATCCTCGGAATCCTCCGAAGGGGGAGGGCGGCGAGCGTCCTCCTCGATCTCGGAGTCGACGATCGGACCCGCGAGAGGGCGGCCCTCGGGCTGGGCGGGGATCCGCGGGGGCGCCTCATGGAGATCGCGAGAAAACGGAAGTGCGATCTGGTCCTCCTGATCGAGGGTGCGCGCGACGCGCCGGTACAGAGCCGTGGCGTCAATGGACAATGGCCGATCGCGGCCCTCGGCTGGGTCCTCATTGGATTGGGGGGATTCGTTCCCGACCACGATTTCGAGGCGAGGGTGCGGCTCGCGGCTTCCCTGCTCGATGTCCACACCGGAAGAGAACTGGATCGAATCTTCGTCGAGGCGACTCCGTTTTCCCTGTCTCTGTTCCAACGCGCGAGTCTTCTCGGGATCCTCGGGAGCGTCCTGATCCCGCCTCCCCTGATCGGGGACGAGGTTTCGAGGGTCGTCGCTCATGCCCGGGCGCGTGGGGAGCAGGAACTCCTCCTCCGCCTGCTCGCCCGCCTGAAGCTTCCGGAGACCCGGGAGGCGATCCAAAGAGGGCAATCCTTTCGGATCTCTCTCGCCCGGATCGGTCCGGGAAGGCTCCGGCTGGACATCGAATGCCGCCAGGAACTCGCGGGCCTCTCCTTCGACCTGAACGGGGATCCCTGGTCGCCTCCCTCCGCCTGGGAGGAGGCTTTCCTCCTCGATCCGAAACCCATGGACGAGACTCTTCTCTATTCGAGGGAGCTTCCGAGGATCCGGGAAGGGAGCATCCTGCGGGTCCTCGCCCGCACGGTCGCGGGCGAGGTCAGTTCGACGACGCTCCGTCTGGAGCGGGAGCGATGAAGGTAAGGGAGGATCTGCATCTCGTGCACGGATCGGTCAAGGGACCCGTTCGGGACGAGAACGAGGACGATTACCTCCTCTTCGAACCGGAGGATGAAGAGGAGTTCCGAAGAAGGGGAAGGCTCCTCGCGATCGCCGACGGGATGGGCGGAGAGGCGGGAGGAGGGGAGGCCTCGAGGGTCGCGCTGCGCGCCTTCCTCGCGGCATGGATCGACGCCGGGCGCGCCCGGGGGGAAGGGGAAGAGGAGTTCTTTCCTTTGAAGACCGCCTTCCGCAGGGCCTGCGAGGCCGTCCGCGAGGAATCCACGAACCGTCCCGAACTCCTCCGCATGGGTTGCACCCTGACTGCGGTGGAACTCCGGGAGGGAAGGATCCTCGGGATCCACGTCGGGGATACGCGCTGTCTCCTTTCGGGGCCCCGGGGCGGTCGATGGCTCACCGAACTGCATGCGGACCCGGATTCCCCCCACCGCTTGACGAGGGCCGTCGGAGGAGGAGGGGGGGGCGAGGAGCCGCAGACCTTCCGGGCGGAACTCCCCGAAGGCTCCGCCCTCCTGCTCCTGAGCGACGGGCTCTGGAATCTTGCCCCGGAAGAGGCCTGGCTCGGACCTTTCGTCCCGAACGATGTGGAGGGGCGCGCCCGCTCGCTGCTGGCCTCGGTCCATCGGGGGAAGGGGACGGACAACGCGACCTTGATCGTTGCCTATCGCAGACCCGGAGGCCGGGCGGATCGAATCGGAGAGGACGTCCGGATCCTGGATCCTTCGAAACCCGGACTTCCCGGCTTCCGGGAACCCGGGCTGTTCGTGAAGTGGTGGCCCTGGTTCGCGGTGTTCGGGGGGCTCGTTCTCGGTCTCCTGGCCCTCCTTTTCGGGCGGGACTCCTGAGGCTCGACCCCTTCGAATCGGGATCGCCCCCCTCCGGAAACCGCCGCCTTCCCGGAAGAGGGGGCGGGGGGGCGGCGGTTTTTCGAGGAGGGAGCCTCCTTTCCTGTTGCCGGGAGGCGCGCGGGCTCCAGAATTCCCCGCTTCCGCCCCAAGGTCGACCGAGGAATCCCGATGGCCAAGAAGATCCAGCGAAACGTGGCGCCGCCGCGAGCCACGGCGGCCCGGCAGGAGGATGCGGGCGGAGCCGGCGGGCGCCGGGGACTCTTCGATACCGGGCGGGTGAGCAAGGCCGTCCTGTCCCAGTTCACGACGCAGCTTGCGACCCTGCTCGAGGCCGGGATTCCCCTCGTCCGCTGCCTCCGGATCCTCGAGGGCCAGATGAAGCCGGGGGCGATGAAGCGCATCCTGACCCAGGTGCGCGACGAGGTCGAGGGGGGCACGCCCTTTTCGGAGGCCCTCGCCAAGCACGAGCAGGTGTTTGACCGCCTCTATTCGAACATGATCCGCGCGGGTGAGGCTGGAGGGATCCAGGACCGGATTCTCGACCGCCTCTCCAAGTTCATGGAGAAGGCGGAGGCCATCAAGTCCCGGATCAAGGGAGCCCTGGCCTATCCGGCGGCCGTGGTCTGTGTCGCGGCTGGGGTCGTGATGATGGTCATGACCTTCGTCGTCCCCGAGTTCAAGGCCATCTTCCAGCAACTCCTCGGCAAGAAGCTTCCGGGAGAGACGCAGTTCCTGCTCGACCTGAGCGAGACGATCCGCGGTCTCTGGTGGGTTTGGCTCCTTGGGATTCCGTCCTTGGTCGTGATCCATGTCCAGTTGGTCAGGAGAGTGGTCGGCTACCGCAGATGGAAGGACCGGCTCCTCCTCGGGATTCCCTACTTCGGCGACCTCTTGAGAAAGTCCACGGTCTCGCTCTTCGCGCGGACCTTTGGAACCCTGATCGAGAGCGGGGTTCCGCACTTAGAGGCTCTCGCGATCGTCAAGGCCTCGGTCAGGAACCTCGTCGTTTCGGAGGCGATCGACGGCATCCTCGCCTCGATCCGTGAAGGCGAGGGCATCGCGAGGCCGATGGAGGAATCGGGCATTTTCGACGACCTGATCGTCAACATGGTCGAGGTCGGGGAACAGACCGGCGAGTTGGACCGGATGCTCCTGCGGATCGCGGACCGTTACGAGATCGAGGTCGACCGCTCGGTCGAAATGACGATGAAGGCTGTCGAGGTCGGTTTGATCCTCGTTCTCGCGGTCGTCGTCGGGTTCATCGTCTACGCCCTGCTGAAACCGATGCTCTCCCTCATGCAGGATTTCGGTCGGAGCCGGTAGGGGCTCGGCCGGGGATTCCCCGCTCCCGGACATCGGTGGAAGGACAAGGGGCCGATGTGCGGGACGGGTCTTGAGGAGGGCCGACCCGGCCCGTCTTCGCTCCGGAATCCGATTCCATCGGAGAGCCACCCCATCCATGCCAACGTGAGTTCAGAAATGGTCCGAAGTCGTGTCCAGCGAGGGGGTTGACGATTCCTTTCCCGGCAGGAAACCTAGCCTCCTCTTCCGGAAACCGAATTCATGAGCGCGTTCCGGACGTAAACGTCTCTCCCCGGTAACAATCAGGACGCACACCATGGCTTCAGGCAACTGCTCTCGAGGGCGATGCTTCCTCGTCCCCGCCCTCTCGGTCCTTCTCTCCACGCTCCTCCTCCCGGTCCCCGCCTCCACGCAGGCGGTGCTCGCAAAGGACATCAACCTGCTCGCCCGCCCGAATCCCTCGGCGAATCCGAGGTTCCTGACGAAGGCGGGGACGAACACCTACTTTGCCGCAACCTCTTTGCGGCAGGGTGAGGAACTCTGGAAGACCGATGGCACCCCGAGCGGGACGGGGCTCGTCAAGGACATCCGACCCGGACATCTGAGTTCGAACCCGTCCTTCCTGATCGCCCTCGGTTCCAAGGTCTTTTTCCAGGCCGATGACGGGGTTCACGGTAAGGAACTCTGGGTCAGCGACGGCACCCCGACAGGAACCTTCATGATCAAGGACATCCGGGCGGGAAGTGTGAGTTCCTCCCCGAGCAACTTCCTCGCCCTGGGCACCCAGCTGTTCTTCACCGCGGATGACGGGACTTCCGGAATGGAACTCTGGAAGACGGACGGGACCGCGGCCGGCACGGTCCTCGTGAAGGACGTCAGGGGCGGTCCTCTCGGGTCCTCGCCGGGACAGCTGACCGCGATCGGGACGACGATCTTCTTCACAGCCAATGACGGTGCGAGAGGTTTCGAACTCTGGAAGACGGACGGGACCGCGAACGGGACGGTTCTGGTCAAGGACATCCGTTCGGGCGTCCTGAGTTCGGACCCCTTCTACCTGACGGCCTTCAACGGTTCACTCTTCTTTGCGGCGACCGACGGGATTTCCGGGACCGAACTCTGGATCTCGAACGGCACGGGAGCGGGGACGGTTCTCTTCAAGGACATTCGGACCGGTTCCCTGAGTTCCAGCCCCGCCTACCTGACCGTGGTCGGATCGACCCTCTATTTCCGGGCGCATGACGGGACCACGGGTTTCGAACTCTGGAAGAGCAACGGCACCGCGACCGGAACGACCCTGGTCAAGGACATCCGGGTAGGTTCCCTGAGTGCGTTCCCCTTCCATCTGACTCCGGTCGGCACGAAGCTCTTCTTCACGGCGAACGACGGTGCGAACGGCATCGAACTCTGGAAGACCGACGGGACGTCGACCGGAACGGTCATGGTCGCGGATATCAACACCGGGGCCGCGAGTTCCTCCCCCTTCGAGTTGACCCTCGTCGGGACCAAGATTTTCTTCCGGGCGACGGACGCTTCCAGCGGGACGGAACTCTGGGTCTCCGACGGAACCGGACCCGGAACCCTCAGACCGTTGGACATCTTCCCGGGAACTTCGGGTTCCTTCCCGCAGTTCCTCTCCGCGCACGGAAAACTGGTCCTTTTCTCGGCCAACGACGGAAGCGCCGGTGCGGAACTCTGGCAAAGCGACGGTACGACCGCCGGAACGAACATGATCAAGGAGATCAATCCTCAGCCCTCGGGAACCCGGGGCTCGTCGCCGGCCGGGATCACCGACCGCTATGGCAGGGTCATTTTCGCCGCGGACGACGGCACGAAGGGCTCCGAACTCTGGATCAGCGATCTGTCCCCGGCGGGGACCCTCTTGGTCAAGGATATCAAACCCGGATTGAAAGGATCTTCTCCTGCGGACTTCGTCCTGCTGGACAACCTCGTCTTCTTCACGGCAGATGATGGGACCTCGGGCCGTGAACTCTGGCGGACCGACGGCACCTCGGCGGGAACCTTCATGGTGAAGGATATCTTCGCGGGTGCCGGCAGCGGGAACCCGATGCACCTGACGGTCGTCGGAGGAACGCTTTACTTCGCGGCCAACAGCAATACGACGGATGTCGAACTGTGGAAGAGCGACGGGACTGCGAACGGCACCGTTCGGGTCGCGGACATCTTCCCGGGAACGAGCGGATCGCAGCCCCGCGACCTCGTCGCGCTCGGGAACAGGTTGATCTTCGTCGCCCGGAACAGCATCAACAATCACGAGGTCTGGACCACGAACGGGACGGCGGCCGGGACCACGATGATCAAGGAGATCCGTCCTGGACTCCTGGGGTCGGATCCCGCCGAACTCGTCCGGCTCGGGTCGACGATCTTCTTCCGCGCTTCCGACGGGACCTCCGGATCGGAACTCTGGAAGACCGACGGCACCGCTGCGGGGACCGTCATGGTGAAGGACATCTTCGCCGGAGCCGCGAGTTCGACTCCGAGTTCCCTCGTGGCCGCCGGAGGCCGGATCTTCTTCGCGGCGACGGACGCGGCGGGGACCGAGCTCTGGGTCTCCAACGGGACGTCGACCGGAACCGCGATGGTCAAGGACATCGTCGCCGGCGCGGGAGGATCCAAACCTACCGGCTTGACCGCGATCGGAAAGAACGTCGTCTTCTTCGCGGACAACGGGGTCTCGGGCGTCGAGCCCTGGGGCAGCGACGGCACCGCCGCCGGAACGGTTCTCCTGAAGGACATCCGGGCCGGTTCTCTCTCCTCTAATCCCGGCCCCTTCCATCCGACCGGGACGACTTGGGCGGTGTTCGCCGCAGACGACGGAATCAAAGGGAGCGAACTCTGGCGGACGGACGGGACCGCGGCCGGGACCTCCCTCTACCTGGACATCAATCCCGGCAGCATGTCGTCGAACCCCTCCGCCTTCGCGATCTCGCACGGACGTTTGGTCGTCTCCGCCGACGACGGGACCTACGGGCGGGAGGTCTTCCACCTCTTCCCGGGCTCGGGAGGTAAGAGGATCGGACACGGCTGTTCGGCCACGGCCGGACGGGAACCCAGCCTTTCGATCTCCGACTTCCGTCTCGGTAAACCGATCGTCTTCTCGGGCGCTCAGGCCAAGCCCAACGATGTCGGTCTCCTGATCTTCGGGGGACTCTCCCCCCTCGCCACCTCCGTGGGCTCCGGCTGCTGGAGCTACATCTCCGTCAATGGGTTCCTCATCCTCACGGCCTTCGCCGTTCCCGCAGGCGGGAGCTGGACCCTGACGACCCCGAACGTGCCCAACGACACCGCCCTGATCGGTGTCTGGGCGGCCTCGCAGATCTATCTCCTGGGTCTGACCACCCCGATAACGATCGAGATGACCAACGCTTACGAGTCGATCGTCGGGAAGTGACCCGGAGGGATCGCCCTTTTCTCTCTCCTGATCCGACAACCTGTTGACATGAAACCGAGAATCCGCCCCCTGGGGCGGGTCCTTCTCGGGGGCGGAGTCTTGTTCGCGGTCTCCGCTCTCGCAGGGCCCGCATTCTGCCAGACCGTTTCTCTCCTCAAGGACCTGAATCCGAAGGTTCGGCCCGATCCGGGTTCGAGCCCCCGGGAGCTCGTCCGTGTCGGGACGACGATCTACTTCACTGCGACGACCCTGGCCGAGGGGACGGAGCTGTGGAAGTCCGACGGAACGGCGGCCGGAACCGTTCTCGTCAAGGACCTCAGGCCGGGGCACATCGGATCCTCGCCTGTCGGCCTGACAGCCTTCGGGAGCAAGGTCGTCTTCCGGGCCGACGACGGGGTCCGCGGTCCGGAACTTTGGATCTCGGACGGAACGGCTGCGGGAACGGTGCTCATCAAGGACATCCGGGCCGGAAAGCCGGGCTCGACCCCCGGCTCCTTCACTGTTCTCGGCACGACCCTCTTCTTTACGGCGAACGACGGGGTCAACGGGGTCGAACTCTGGAAGAGCGACGGCACGACGGCGGGCACGGTCCTGGTCAAGGACATCCGCGCCGGCACCCTGGGGTCGCTCCCCAATTGGTTGACGGTCCTGGGGACGACGATTCTGTTCCAGGCCTCCGACGGCACGAACGGAGCCGAACTTTGGAAGAGCGACGGGACGGCGACGGGCACGGTCCTGGTCAAGGACATCCGCACCGGCGCGGGGGGATCCCTTCCCTCCTATCTCGCAACGATCGGGACGTCCGTCTATTTCTCGGCCGACGACGGCACGAACGGGGCCGAACTTTGGAAGAGCGACGGGACGGCGACGGGCACGGTCCTGGTCAAGGACATCCGCACCGGCGCTCTCGGCGCCGCTCCTTCGAACCTGACGGTTCTCGGAACGACCCTCTTCTTCCGCGCTCACGATGGGACGAACGGCGTCGAACTTTGGAAGAGCGACGGGACGGCGACGGGCACGGTCCTGGTCAAGGACATCCAAGCGGGCAGCCTGGGATCCTATCCCTTCGAGTTCACACCCTTCGGCACCTCTCTCCTGTTCAAAGCGAACGACGGGACGAACGGCACCGAACTGTGGAAGAGCGACGGGACGGCGACGGGCACGGTCCTCGTCAAGGACATCCGGGCGGGAACGGGTTCCTCTTCTCCGACCGAGTTCACCCCCGCGGGGACCAAGGTCTTCTTCCGTGCCTCCGACGGGACGAACGGCTTCGAACTCTGGGTCACGGACGGAACGACGACCGGCACCGCGCTCGTCAAGGACATCCGGACGGGCTCGATCGGGTCCCTCCCTCAGGCTTTCCTCTCCCCGGCTTCGGGTAAGGTCCTCTTCTCGGCGAACGACGGTGCGAAGGGAGAAGAACTCTGGCAGAGCGACGGGACGGCGACGGGCACCGTCCTGCTGAAGGAGATCTATCCCAGGCCCGCGGGAAGTATCGGTTCCGGCGTTTCCTCCTTGACGGACCGCTACGGCCGAACCTTCTTCGCCGCGGATAACGGGACGAACGGCAGCGAACTCTGGATGACCGACGGGACGGCGGCCGGAACGGTTCTGGTCAAGGATCTGCGTGCGGGACCCACCGGATCGGCACCCGGAAATTTCGTCCTTCTGGATGGGAAACTCCTGTTCACCGCCGATGACGGAACGAACGGGCGCGAACTCTGGATCACGGACGGCACGAGCGCCGGAACGGTCCTCGTCAAGGACATCCTTCCCGGGGCCCTCGGCGGCGAGCCTTCCGAGTTCGTCCGGCTGGGTTCGCGGCTCCTCTTCCGCGCCAGGTCCTCCAGCCTGGACTGGGAGCTTTGGGCAACCGACGGAACGTCGGCCGGAACGGTTCTCGTCAAGGACATCCGACCGGGGACCTCGGGCTCGGGTCCCGCTGGCTTCCGGGTCTTCGGAAGCAAGGTCTATTTCGGGGCGGACGACGGCGCCTCGGGCGTGGAACTCTGGGTCAGCGACGGCACCGCTGCCGGCACGGTCAAGGTCAAGGACATCCGGGCCGGCGCGGTTGGGTCGAACCCGAAGAGTCTCACGGTCTTCAAGGGGAAGCTCTGGTTCCAGGCCGACGACGGCACGAACGGAGCCGAACTCTGGCAGAGCGACGGAACGGCGATGGGAACCGTCCTGTTCAAGGACATCGAGACCGGTGCGACGGGCTCGATGCCGGGGCTCCTGACCCCGGTAGGTGGCCTTCTCATGTTCTATGCGACGACAACCGCGTCGGGGACCGAGTTGTGGAAGACCGACGGAACGGCCGCGGGAACGGTTCTCGTCAAGGACATCCGGCCCGGCGGTGCGGGATCGAACCCGGGGAACTTCGTGCTCCTCGGGACCAAGCTCATCTTCTCCGCGGACGATGGCGGGAGCGGGATCGAACCCTGGATCAGCGACGGGACCGCGGTCGGAACCGCGCTCTTGAAGGATATCTCGATCGGCAGCGGCAGCTCCTTCCCGATGGCCATGTTCGCCTCAGGCTCGCGCTTCGTCTGGTTCAGCGCCGACGACGGGACGAGCGGAAGGGAGCTTTGGAAGACCGACGGAACGACCGCCGGGACTGCAAGGGTCCAGGACATCTATCCGGGAACGAGGTCCTCCTCCCCTATGTCGATGACCCTTTCCCGGGGGAAACTCCTCCTCACGGCCGATGACGGCGTCCACGGGAGGGAGCCGATGCTCCTCTTCCCGGAGGCCAATAGCAAATCCGTCGGGCATGGTTGCTCGCAGACGGCCGGGAGGTTGCCGACCCTATCCCTGACAGACATGGCCTTCGGGAAACCGATCGTCTTCAAGGGGAGGCAGGCTCCGCCGAAACAGGTCGGAGTCCTATGTTGGGGGCTGCCCGCCGCTTCCCCTGGAGCCTTCGGCAAGGGCTGCTTCAACTACCTGGACGTGAACAACTTCTTCGTCCTGTTGGCCCTGGCCGTTCCATCGACCGGATCCTGGTCCCTGACCTCCCCGGCCGTGCCGACGATCTCCTCGGTCAAGGGGCTCTGGACCGTGACCCAGGTCTATTACGTCCCGTTGACCTTCCCGATCACGATCGAGACGACGAACGGCTGGGAATCAACGCTGGGTTTCTGAGCGGTTCTCCGCGCCTGGGTCCCTGGCGTATGGACGGGGGCGCGGAAAGGAGGCAGGATTCCGGAGTCCGGTCCAAGGGGCCGGGCCCGGACTCCCTCCATGTCGTTGCGACTCAGAATCCTGACCGCGATCCTCGCCGTCAACCTGGCGGTGTTGGCCCTGCTCGCCTTCCTGATGCGGGAACAGAACCGGGTATGGAGGCAGAAACGGGCCGAGGAGATCCAGCAGGCCCTGACGGCGGATCTCCAGGTCCTGATCCGCAACTTCGCGGCCGGGGTCGCCTCGAGGAAAGTCGGGATTCGTCCGATCCTTGATTACGGAGCCTTCGGCCTCCTCTGCCGGGATGTCCTGATCGTCGACAATCCCCTCGTCGCTGATCCGGAACTCGTCGGTCCCGACCAGGCTCGGTATCCCTATGTCCAGATCAATCCTCTCGGGGCCTTTCACCGGGATCCGGAGCGGTTTTCCCGTGATCTCGTGATGGAAGGGATCCGGAAGGCGATGGACGGGCGGCGGATGTTCATCGTGCAGGAGGGTTTCTGCATGCCGATCCTGACCGATGACGGACGTCTCCTCGGAGGAGGGTGGTTCCTCCCACGGAGCCAGACCGTTCCGGGCGTTCCGATCGTCGAACTCTTCCTCGCGATCGGGATGGGCATCCTCCTCCTGGGAGCCATCACATATTTCGGGATCGATCGCTGGGTGTTGCGGCCACTCCAGCGTCTGGCCGAGGCCGCGTCCCTCCTGGAGGCCGGTCGTTTGGGTATGCAGGTCGAGATTCCCGGAGCCGCGAGAGAGATCTCCGTCGTCGGGCATTCGCTCAACCGAGCGAGCCGCCTGCTCGCGGAACAGGAGAAACATCTGGCTGCGGCCGTGGCGGAGGCCACGGAACGCGCGCAGGCCCGCGAGCGCGAACTGATCCTCTCGGGAAGGCTCGCCGCCATGGGCACACTCGCGGCGGGACTCGCGCATGAGATCAACAATCCTCTCGGGGGGATGCTCAACGCGGTCAATCTCCTCAAGAAGATGGAAAGGGGTGAGAAGGCTCGGGTCTATCTCGGTCTTCTCGAGGAGGGGTTGGCGAGGATCGGTGCCATCGTCGGAAGGACGCTGGATTTCGCGCCGCGAAGCACGGCGCCCACGGTTTTCTCCCTCGGGGATGCGGCCGAGAAGGCCCGAGCGATGGTCGCCCATCGTCTGGCGAAACAGGGGGCCGCCTTGCGGATCGACGCCCGGGGGGAGGGAACGGTCAAGGGAGACGCCCACGAACTCACTCAGGTCTTCCTGAACCTCTTCCTGAACAGCCTCGATGCCTTCGAGGAAGGGGGAGGAGAGGAACCCCGGATCCACGTGGAGATTCGGGACGAACGCGGGGAGGACGGGAAACCCCTCGTGCGGGCGGAGGTCGGGGACAACGGGCCCGGAGCGCCGCCCGAGGTCCTCGAGAGGATCTATGATCCGTTCTTCTCGACGAAAGGGGCGACGGCCAAGGCGGGAAAACTCTCCTCGGGGCTCGGCATGTCGATCTCCGCGGCCATCATCGACCACCATGGAGGCCGCATGCGGGCGGAATCCCCCTCTGAGGGAGGATTTCTCGTCGTCATCGAACTTCCTCGGGTCTCCGGGGGGGGGCGGAGCGGAAGGTGAGCGTCCTTCCCGGACCCGTGCCCTGGATGGGATGTCTCCTTCTCGCCTCCGCGTTCTTCTCGGCGAGCGAGACGGCCCTCTTCAGCCTCGGAACGGAGGAGGTCCCCGCGCTGCGGGGGCTTCCGGGAGGGAACTCCCTCCACTGGTGCCTGCGACGACCGAGGCCCGTTCTCCTCTCGATCCTTCTCGCGAACCTCTTCCTGAACACGCTCTATTTCTCCCTCGCCGGATCCTGGGCGATCGAACTCGGAGCGGTCGACGGGACGGCCGTCAGCCTCGGTGCCTTGCTGATCCTCGTCCTCTGCGGGGAGGTCGTGCCGAAGGCCCTGGCCCTCGGGTTCCGGGGAAGGCTCGCGGTTGCGGTTTCCCCCTTCCTCCGGATCTGGACCCTCCTCCTCTCCCCGTTGCGGATTCCGATCACCCTTCTCCTCGACCGGCTCTCGAGTCGAGTCGTCGCGGAGGCGGAGATCGTCCCCGGGGACCTGACCCCCGCAGAGTTGCAGGAGATCGTCCATCGCCATCCCGAGAGGTTCGGTCTCGAACGCAGGGTGGCGGACCTCCTCGGAGAACTCGTCGGCTGGGCTTCGTTCCAGGTGCGGGACCTGATGCGGCCCTATGTGGACCTGAAGCCGGTGGACGCCGGGGCGCGCGCTTCCGAGATCTGGAAGACGGCTCTCGAGGGCGGGGACGAATGGGTGCCGGTCGAGCGGGACGGTGTCTGTATCGGTCTCCTGGACCTTCGAAGGCTTCCCGCGGCCGGGCCCGAGACCTCGGTCGGAGATCTCGTGGAGAGTCTTCCCGTGATTCCCGAGACCGCGAGGCTCCATCATCTCGTCGAACAATGGCGCGAGGCGAAGGGGGAGTCTTTCCTCGTCGTCGACGAATACGGGCATGTCGTCGGGATCATCGGCTGGAAGGAGCTCGTGCATGATGCGGTCGGGGACATCGCCCGCGGCGAACAGGGGGAGGAACCCTCCCCGGTCAAGCTCAGGGCCGGGAGGGGTTGGGAGGTCGACGGAGCCCTGAACCTGAAGGCCTTCGAGGAGACCTTCGGACTGCGGCTCGAGGCCGAGAAGAGCAGGACGCTAGGAGGCTGGATCGTCGAGAGGCTGGGGACATTCCCTTCGGGGGGGGAGAGGATCGACTTCGAGGGGCACGGCTTCGAGGTGCTCGGAGTGCGCCGGGGCAGAGTGATGAAGGTGCTGGTGCGCCTTCCGGAGAACAGGGTGGAGGGCGCGGGGAACGGGGCCTCGGACCGGGGAGGAGAACGGTCGTGAGCCTATGGTGGTTGCTCCCCTCGATGCTCGCGGCGCTCGCGGCGAGCGCGGTGTTCTCCGGCTTCGAGACCGGGATCTACACCGTGAATCGGCTCCGGCTCGACCTCCGCGGCCGCCGGAAGAGCGACCGGACCGCGCGGACCCTGTCGGCCTTGATCGGTCGTCAGGACGAGTTGCTCTGCGTCCTCCTGATCGGGAACAACCTTGCGAACGGCGCCGCCGCGATGCTCGGCGAGGCGTGGATGCGCTCTCTCCTCTCCGAGGAGCATGCCGGCGAATCCCCGTACTTGGCGACGCTCGTCCTGACCCCGCTCCTCTTTCTGAGCAGCGAGGCCCTGCCCAAGCATCTCTTCCATCTGCACACCGAGACCTGGACCTACCGGCTCGCCCCCCTCGTCGCCTTGGTGGGGAGGGTCCTCGCCCCCCTCTCCCTCCTGGTCCAGCCTGCCGCGAGGATCGCGCTCAGACTCGCGACGGGGAGAACGACCCTTTCGGGTCTCGGCAAGCAGCTCCGGGCCCTCGAGGGGCTCCTGGAGGCCACGGGGAAGGGAGTGGATCCGAGCCTGCGCCACCGGGCCGTCCAACTCAGGCTCCGCCAGGACCGTTCCGTGCGCCACTGCATGATCCCGCTGGAACGAGCGGCGATCCTCTCCGAGGAGGACACCGTCGAGGAGCTCGGAACGATGCTGAAGCGGCGTCCCTATCGGAGATACCCCTTGAGGGACTCAGAGGGCGGATTCTCGCGCTACGTCTACTTCCTCGACCCGTTTCGGGGAAAACCCGGCTCCCGCCTGGCCGACCATTCCCATCCCCTACTCCCCATGTCCCCGGAGACCCCGCTCGCGAAGGCCCTGGCCGCGCTCGAGAGTTCGGACAGCCGGATGGGCATCGTCAGGAGCGGGGACGGGACCTGCCTCGGTTTCGTGACCGCCGGGGAACTGGCGCAGGGCCTCCTCGAAATCTGAGGGGCCTGCCGGGCCGGGGGGCGCGCTTTCCTCTCCCGGGTGTAGGATGGGCCGCCCGATTCCGGAGAGGTTCCGATGCGAGGAGGAACGGAACGATGAAGAACGCGAGCCTGGACCTGCGCTCGGTCCTGATCCTCGGCCTACTCATCCTGGCCGCCTTCGCTCTGGGGCGCTACGGGGGCGGGGCGCCAAAGTGGGAGGACCCGGATCTGTCCGCGGTCCCGCTCCACAGGGGGCCGCTGATCCCCCAGGGGCGCCGGGTCGGAACGCCGGGGAAGCCGAAGACCGGCCGGAAGGGGGTCGGCCGCCCCGCCCCCGCCGAGGGGCTCTTCCTCGAGGGGCACGGCGGCGGGGTCGGATGGGCGGGGGACCTGATCGCCGTGACCGGGAGCTACGGGGTCGGGACCTCGGTCCTCTACGTGATCGATGCGCGGACGAAGCACCTCGCGGTCTACGAGGCCCGGGGGGGATCGAGACAGGGACGCCGCCTCGTCCTCGTCGGGGCGCGGAGGATCGATCTGGATCTCCGCCTCGAGGGTTACAACGACGAGTCCGAATACACCTTTCCCGAGTTGGCCAAGAGGTTTCGGAAGCAGGGGCTCCTCGACGAGGGGGAGGCCGAGACCCCGGTGACGCCGGGGGGATCGGACGGTGGGGGGAAGGATTCCGGCGGGGGGCGCTGAGCCTTCCCCCCAGCTCCTCCCCCGGGGGCTCCTGGATTCCGGCCTCTCCCGGGAATCCCTGCGGGCAAGGCCGGCCCCATGAGGTATGATTTCGAGGCCCGACCCCGCGGCCCGCACCTCCGGCGGCCGCGTCGGGGGTCGTTCGCCCCCTCGCACGACCTAGAATCATTCCCTTTCCCTGGAGGAAGACCCCGTGGTCGATGACTTCATTCCTTTCGAGAAGGCCCTGGAAGAACTCAAAATGAACGAGAACGAGCTGAAGCGGCTCATCTCGGAGGACGAGATCCAGGCGGTCCGGGACGAGGACGGCTCCATCCGCCTGAAGAAGACGGATGTCGAGGCCCTCGCCCAGAGTTCCGACGAGATCGTCGAAGAACTCGTCTTCGCCGACGAGGACGACGCGGGCATGGTGACCGCCGTGCTGGACGAGGACACACTCCTCGAGGACGACGATACCCTCGAGATTGCTCCCGAGAGCCTCGAGGTCGAAGAGGAGCCGGAGAAGGCTCCTGTCGTCTCCTCATCCTCGACGGTCCGCAGCAGGGGGCGGGCGGCTTCGATCCGCGGCGGGAGGCAGAAGGACCCCGGCGAGGAGGCGACCTGGGAGCGGGCCCTGGCGATCATCACGGCGGTCTTCCTGATCTACGGTCTCTTCGTGACCTGGTCGATCACGCAGGGCCAGAAGACCGGCGTGACCGCCTGGCTGGCCGACTTCTTCAAATGAGGAATCCTTGAGAGGATCCGCCCCGGCCTTCCGGCCCGGGGCGGGGGGCGGCCGCCCTTTCCACCCCCAGGAGGGCGGCGGCCTTGCGGTCCGAGCGGGTTCGGGCCGCGGGAGATGGGGGAGGGGTATCGCCCGGTTCCTTGGGCTGTCCGCGCCGCAGTTCCCGGGGCGCCGAGGACCGGCCGGCGAGGGTGCAGGAGATAGCGAAGCATGAAACGCAGCATCAGGGCCGCCTTGCTGGGGCTCGCAGTCATCGTCCCGGTTTCCTGCGTGAGCAAGAGCGTGCACATGGCGGCCGTCAATTCGAATCGCGGGCTTTCGGAGACGCTCGCCCAGTACGACCAATACTTGAAGGAGTTGGAGGCGGAGAACCGCGCGCTCCGCGCGGACAATCGCCTCTACAAGTCGGCCGTCAAGGACGCCAGCGCCGTGAAGGCCCAGAAGGAGCGCCTCCGGAAGCTGATCGAGGAGATCGAGAACCGGGGATTCAAGACCTCGGGAGGGGACGTCCAGTACTTCCGGACTTCCGGCGGCGGAGTCGGCTTGAGGATCCAGGGGAAGGTCCTTTTCCCCTCCGGGCGCGCGGTCATCACCGAGTCGGGGAAGAAGACGCTGGCGAAGGTCTCTGCCTTCCTGAAATCCTCGAAGGGAAGGATCGTCGTCAACGGGCACACCGATTCGGATCCGATCCGGAGAAGTTCCTGGAAATCGAACCTGCATCTCTCGGTCGCCCGAGCGCTCTCGGTCGCCGAGGTGCTGCGAAGCCAGGGCGTGGATCCGGACAGGCTGCGTGTCGGCGGGTACGGTCCGAACGAGCCGGTCAGCCGGAGCGACAAGGCTCTCAACCGGAGGGTCGAGATCCTGATCGAGGCGCCGAACTGAGCCAGGTTCCCCGATGAGGGGAAAGGGCCTTCCGCTGTGCCTGTCCCTCTGCGTCCTTTTCGGCGCAGACGCCTGCTCGAAGAGCCGCGATTCCGGGACTCGTGAGATCGACCCCAGGATCGCCCAATGTGCCCGCTGGGTCCCCTTCTCGAGGAAGGGGGACGGCGCCCTGTTCTTCCTCGATCGTTTCGAGTTCCGGATCGGCGACCTGAGGGCCGCCTCCCGGCTCGACGGAGGCGCGGCCCTCTTCGAGGTCCTCTCCAGGGTTCCCCGGCACGCCGATCCCGATCTTCCGGCCGCCAACCTCGATCTCCTCGAGGGGATGGCGGCCGCCCGCCTGTTCTTCGCCCGCCTTCCCCGTCTCGAGGAGTGGCGGCAGGCCGTCGAGGGCCATGCGGGCTTCCGTTTCCCCTGGGGGGACCGTTTCGAAAGCCTGGGCGCCTTGCGGGCGAACACCCTCGAACTCGGGCTCCTGCGCCCGACGCGGGTCGGCACCTTCGAATCGGGGAGGGACCCGAGCCGCGAGGATGCCTGCTACGACCTTTTCGGGAACCTGGCCGAATGGGTCCTCGACCCCCCCCCGTCCCTCTTCACGGAGCGGGGGGAGGGCGGAGTCTCGGAGATCCTCGGTCGAGGACGTCGGGATTTCTGGGTGGGGGTCGAATCCCTGCTCGATCTCCTCCGTCCCTGGAACGGCGCCCGCCCCTGGCTGCCGGTCTTCCTCCGGCCCCTCCCCTCGAACGAGCGGCTTCCCTGCGTGTCGATCGGTTTCGGATTCCTCTCGTGGATCCGCCCGCAGGCCGGGGACGGCCGGAAGATCGGACCCTATGAACGTCTCGGTCTCGAGGGGCGGGACCCTCGGGAGCGGGCCTCCGACCTCGGCCTCCGACTCGCGACCGATCCCTGGACCTTCCTGGCCGGTCTGGCCGCGGTCGAGGGGGAGCCAGGGGAGGAGGAGAGGGCGATCCTCGGGCGGTTCCTCGGGCGCCACGCGGCCGCGTTCCGGGCCGCCGCCCTCGCGAGGCGGCGCATGGCGGGGCCGGACGAGCGGGGGACCTGGCTCGAGGCCGCGGTCCGGATCCTGGGACTCCGTCCGTGAGGGACTCCTTCCGAGACCTGCGGGAGCGTCTCGAAGCCGCGGGATTCCGGCCGTCCCGGAGGCTCGGGCAGAACTTCCTCGTGGACCCGAATCTTGCGGCGGCGATCGTCGGGGAACTCGGGCCGATCGAGGGGAGGCTCTGCCTCGAGATCGGCGCGGGGACCGGCGCTCTGACGCGGAGACTGGCGGAGGCGGGGGCGCGGGTCCTCGCGGTCGAGAAGGACCCGCGCCTGCAGGCCTTCCTCGAGGAGGAGAGGAAGTCCTGGGGCGGGCTCGGAGAACGGGTCCGGATCCTCGCGACCGACGCCCTCGACGGGGGGCGGCTGGCTCCGGGCGTCCGGGAGGCCCTGGCCGAGGAACGACCCGGAAGAGCCGGTTTCGACTGCGCGAGCAACCTTCCCTATTCCGTCGCCGGCCCCTGCCTTGCGGCGCTTGCGGTCTCGGCCGACCCCCCCGAGAGGCTCCTCGTGCTCTGTCAGAGGGAGATGGGGGAGCGGCTCCTCAGCGGGCCGGGGGAAGCCGCGTACGGGAGCCTGTCCGTCCTTCTCGGAAGGATCTACCGGGGAAGGCGGCTGCGCGAGGTCCCCCCCGAGGTCTTCCGCCCGCGTCCCCGGGTCGAGTCCGTCCTCTGCCTCTTCGAACGGCGGCCGCAGGTTCCGATCCGGGACGCGGAGTGGCGCGAGGCCTTCGGGCGCTTTCTCCAGGGGGTCTTCGGCGGGCGCCGCAAAACCCTGCGCAACGCCCTGCGCCGGCTTCCGGGAGGCGGACTCCCCTCCTCCCTCGATCGGGAACTGCTCTCCCGCCGTCCCGGGGAGCTGTCGCCCGGGGAACTGGAGAGGATCTTCGAGGCCCTGGAAGAACGAGGGGCCGGAGGTCAGGATGGGGACGAGCGGGGAGGGCAGCCGGAGAACCCAGGGCCGAACCGGGACCCATAGGGAGGGGGAATGGACTTCCGACAGCTCAAGGAGGCGATCAAGACCAAGGTCGATCTCGTCGACCTCGTGGCCGAAAGCGTCCGGCTCCGGCGGTCCGGCCGGAGCATGAAAGGGCTCTGCCCCTTCCACGACGAGAAGACCGCCTCCTTCCATGTCTTCCCCGACAGCCAGACCTTCCGCTGCTTCGGCTGCAGCAAGGGAGGCGACGTCTTCACCTGGGTCATGGAGACCGAGAGGATCGAGTTCCTCGAGGCCTTGCGGCTCCTCGCCGAGCGCTGCGGGCTTCCGATGCCCGAGAGACTCGGTTCCGGGAAGGAGAAGGCGGGGCCGGGCAAGCGGGAATACCTCGAGGTCCTCTCCCTGGCGCAGGGCTTCTTCCTGGAGAACCTGTCCGCTCCGGAAGCCGTGGAGGCCCGAGAATACGTGGAGGCCAGGGGGCTCGAGGGCGTGCGTTCGGATTTCGGCCTGGGCTTCGCCCCGGGACCCAAGGAGATCGGGGGGAGGCGCCGCTGGCCCCTGGCCGGATTCTTCGCATCCCGGAGGGTCCCCCCCGCCCTCGGCGTCGAGGTCGGGCTCCTCGGCCGCACGAGGACCGGGGAGGTCTTCGATCGCTTCCGCAACCGGCTGATGTTCCCGATCCACGACGAGAGGGGGCGCATCGTCGGTTTCGGGGGGCGGATCCTTCCGGGCCACGAGAGCGAGCGGGAGCCCAAGTACCTGAACTCGCCGGAATCCCCGGTCTTCAACAAGCGACGCCTTCTCTTCGGACTCCATCAGGCGCGAAAGCGCGGAACGGCTGGGAAGGTTCCGCCCCTGGTCGTCATGGAGGGATACACCGATGTCCTCGCCGCGAACTCCGTGGGGGTCCTCGGGGCCGTCGCGACCCTCGGGACGAGCCTGACCCCGGAACACGCGCTCCTTCTCCAGCGCTTCTCGGACGAGGAGCCGGTCCTCCTCTTCGACGGGGACCGGGCGGGACGGGCCGCCGCCGTCCGCGCGTTCCGGGCCCTGGCCGAATCCATGGTTCCCGCCCGCATCGCCTTGCTCGAGGAAGGCCTGGATCCGGCGGATCTCGTCCGGGAGGGAGGGGGTGACGGGCTCCGGCGGGTCCTCGGACGGGCCCGGCCCGCCCTCGATGTCTGGCTCGAACTCATCTCCATGGATTGCGACATGACCCGCCCCGAGGGCCGCGCCGAGGCTGCGCAGCAATGCCGGGAACTCCTTTCCGGGGTGCGGGACCCGGCCGGGCGCCGCTTCCTGCAGAAGGAACTCGCCTCGAGGCTCTATCTCGAGGAACGCGCCCTCGAACCCCGGCGCCTCCGTCTGCCGCAGAGTTTCGGGGCCGGAGATCCGGGGACTGGGAAGCACGGTCTTCCCGATCCCGAGGAGCGGGCCCGGCGCTGCGTGCTCGCCGCCCTGTCGCTGGATCCGTCCCTTCTTCCCGCCCTCGAGGAGCGCTGGGGGGCCGATGAGGAGGAATTCTTCCCTGATCCGAAGCTCCGAACTCTCCTCCGGGATTGCCGGGAAGGACTCCTGGACCGGGCGGGGACACTGGAGCCCGGGGAACTCTGGAAGTCCTGGTGGACCCGGGCTGCCGGGGACGAGGGATGGAAGGCCTTATTGCTTGATTTGCAAGACTTTGCGAGCACTTTGACGGATCCGGCCCAGGCGGCTTCCGATGGTGTAGTCTTCCTTGAACGCAAGGCCTTGCGCCGTGCGACGACCCGGCTCAAGGAAAGGATCCGGCGGGCCCACGAACAGGGTGATTCGAGGACCGCACGGGAACTCGAGCGGAAGTTGCTGGCGTATTGCAGACGGGCCGCGGAAGCTTGATTTCCGGGGCTTCTTGCGTCTTTCCCCCCGGGGTGCTCAACTGGGTGCCCTTTTTTCCGTAGGTGAAGCGGCTTACCAGGGACCGAACTCGTTTCGGCCCCAAGGATTTCGGATCTCCCCCCGTCCCCCCGACGGAAGGAGACCCCGTTCCCCAGATCCCCCACATGGAACCAATCGACCCTTACATCGCCCGACTCCTCGAAGAAGGCCGGAAGAACGGGTACCTGACCTACGGCGAAGTCCAGGAGATGCTTCCCGAGGAACTGGTCTCCCCTTCGAAGGTCGAGCAGGTCCTCGCCCGTCTGGACGAGGTCGGCATCGAACTCATCGATGACAAGGACGACGAGACGGCGGATCTCGGACTCGTCGACGAAGACGACCTCGACCCCGATCTCGAAGTCGAGGTCAAGGCCGCGGAGCAGGAGAACGAGGATCCTCCGCCGCCGCCCAAAGCGACCCTGGATCCCCGGGCCAACCCCGCCCTCCTCTCCGAACTTCCGGAGAAGATCGACGATCCCGTCCGGATCTACCTGACCCAGATGGGAGAGATCCCGCTATTGACGCGTGACGAGGAGATCAGCCTCGCCCGCAAGATCGAGTTGACCCGCAAGCAGTACCGCAAACTCGTGCTCGTCTCGGGATTCGGGACGCAGGCCGCGATCCATCTCCTGAAGGATGTCGTTGCCGGAGAGGTGGCCTTCGACCGTACGATCAAGGTCAACCAGCAGGATCCGGACGTCAGCAAGGCCGATCTGCATCAAAGGATGCCGGGGATGATCCGGACCCTGGAACTCCTCTACGTGCAGAACCAGGTCGCCTTCAGAGACCTCCGGACCAAGCGCCTCAAGAAAGCCGATGCGCGTGAGCTGCGGCGCGGTCTGGTCCGGCGGATGCGCAAGTGCGGCCTCCTGATCGAGGAGTTGAACCTCCAGATCAAGAAGGTCAAGCCGTTGATGGAGATGATCGAGGCCCGCTACCAGGACATCCGCAGACTCCAGCGGATGGCCGAGGCGACCGAGGACCCGAAGAAGGCCAAGGAGATCCGCGAGCGGATCTTCGACATGGAGACCCAGGGCCTGGAATCGATCGACAGGCTCGAGATCCGGGTCCGGGACATCCGCCGGGCCTATTCGGACTACGAGGACGCCAAGCGCAGGCTCTCCTCCGGCAACCTCCGGCTCGTCGTTTCGATCGCGAAGAAGTACCGCAATCGCGGGCTCTCCTTCCTCGACCTGATCCAGGAGGGGAACACGGGCTTGATGAAGGCCGTCGAGAAGTACGAATACCGCAGGGGATACAAGTTCTCGACCTACGCGACCTGGTGGATCCGCCAGGCCATCACCCGGTCGATCGCCGACCAGGCACGGACGATCCGGATCCCGGTCCACATGATCGAGACGATGAGCAAGCTCCGCAACGTCACCCGGAAGCTCGTCCAGCAGAAGGGGCGGGAGCCGACGATCGAGGAGATCGCGCAAGCCAGCGAGATCACCGTCGAGGAAGCCAAGCGGGTCATGAAGATCAGCAAGCACCCGATTTCCCTGGATCGACCGATCGGGGAGAGCGACGACTCCTACTTCGGGGATTTCATCGAGGACGATTCCGTGGAATCCCCGGTCGAGAGCGCTTCCCGGGAGATGTTGAAGGACAAGGTCTCCGACGTGCTGGATACCCTGACCTTCCGCGAGAGGGAGATCATCAAGCTGCGCTATGGGATCGGAGACGGCTATACCTATACCCTCGAGGAGGTGGGCCGGATCTTCCGGGTCACGCGGGAACGCGTCCGGCAGATCGAGGCCAAGGCGGTTCGGAAGCTCCAGCATCCGGTGAGGGCCCGCAAGCTGTCCGGTTTCCTGTCGGGCGCCATGCTCCAGAAGCTCGAGAGCGAGAGCTGAGCGGGGTTCCCGCCGGGGCCGCCGGTCCTTTCGGGGAATCCCCTTGGGCCCGCCTGCCCCGCGGTTTCCGCGGAACCCCGGGGGCGCTAGACTCTTCCCCCCGCATCGTCCGCGCGGGGCCCGGTGCCGACGCGCGGCCGCGGCCCTTCGGGACCGGCCCGGGCGGTAGAATCGGGCCGGAAGCGCAGGGCCGCCTTCGGATTCGCGCGTCCCCGGAGGTTTCCTTGCATCCAGTCGTCGAGAAGCTCCTTGCCCTCCAGAAGATCGACAGCCGAGTCGCCCAGGCACAGCGGAAACTCGATGCCGTTCCCAACGAAACCGCGAAACGCCGCTCCGCCCTCACGAGGTTGACCGCGGAACGGGACGCCGTGAAGAATCGGATCCGGGAGATCGAGGTCGAGATCAAGGATCTCGAGGTCCGTGTCGGAGGGATCGAGACCGCGATCAAGAAGCAGGAGGAGCACAGGGACAACGCCCAGAACGCCTCGACCTTCGAGGCCGCCAGGCACAGGATCCAGTTGCTCAGCGAGGACCGCGACCAGTTGCAGTCCCGTGAACTGACCTTGATCGAGGAACAGGAGGCCTTGCAGCCCAAGCTCCAGGAACTCGAGGAGAAGGTGGCCGCGGAGACGGAGGTCTTCGAGGCCTACCTGAAGGAGGCGGAGCGTCTCGAAGCCGAGTTGCGCGAGGAGCGGGACAGGATCGCCGCCTCGAGGGAGGAGTATCTCGACGGCATTCCTCCCGCCCAGCTCTCCCAGTACGACGAGATCTTCCGATCGAGGGGAGGGATCGCCGTGGTCGCCCTGGAGTCCGACCATTGTTCGGGTTGCTACACCAGGATCACCCCGAACGACCGGGCGAAACTCGGAAGCGGATCGGCCATCGTCAACTGCAAGTCCTGCGGGCGTTTTCTCTACGCTCCTTGAGGCCGGGACGATGATCCATCCGATCATCGTGGGTACGGCCGGGCACGTCGATCACGGAAAATCCAGCCTGGTGCGCCGGCTCACGGGCGTGGATCCCGATCGATGGGAGGAGGAGAAGGAACGCGGGCTCACGATCGACCTCGGATTCGCTCCTCTGGAACTTCCGGATGGGCGTCTCGTCGGCATGGTGGACGTCCCGGGGCATGAGCGCTTCCTGAAGAACATGGTCGCGGGAGCGACCTCCGTGGATCTCGCCCTCCTCGTCGTGGCCGCGGACGACGGCGTCATGCCTCAGACCCGGGAGCATCTGGACGCTCTCGAGTTGCTGGGCGTGGGTCGTGGGCTCGTGGCCCTGACCAAGATCGATCTCGTCGACGGGGAGACCCTCGAACTCGCGGTCGCGGACGTCAGGGACCTCTTCGAGGGGAGAAGAATCTCCCTCGCCGGCGTCCTTCCGGTGTCGAGCGTCACCGGGGAGGGATGCGGAGAGTTGAAAGCCGCCCTGCAGGCCGAGGCGGAATCCTTGTCCCCGAGAAGCGCGGAGGGGTTGTTCCGCATGCCCGTCCAGCGCGTCTTCAGCCTGCACGGTTTTGGAACGATCGTCACGGGCATCCCCCTGGCGGGTTCCCTCGAGAAAGGAACCCGAGTCGAGGTCGTGGGGAAAGGGCTGGTCTCGAGGGTCCGAGGGATCCATGCCTACGGCAGGAGGGTCGATCGGGCGCGGGCCGGCCACTCGACGGCCCTCAATCTCCCAGACCTCCCCGTGGGGAAGGTCGAGCGCGGCGATGTGATCTCGCTTCCCGCCGAACTTCTGCCGACGCGGCGTTTCGAGGCCCGCCTCGATGTCGTGCCCGACGAGCCGCCCCTCCGGCACGGGGAGTCGGTCCATCTCCATCTCGGAACGAGGGAGGTGCTGGCGCGGGTCTTCCTTCTCGACCGCAAGGAAATGGGGGTCGGGGAGGGCGGGCCGGTCCAGATCCTGACACGCAGGGATGTCGTGGTCGTTCCCGGGGACAGGGTCCTCTGCCGCCGCCTGGCCCCGCCCCGCATCCTCGCGGGCGGCCCGGTGCTCGGGGTCGGCGGCCGGAGGCTCCGACGTTTCAAGACGGAGATCCTGGAGCGGATGCGGGACAAGGAGCGGTCCTTGGACTCCCTTCCTGGCCGTCTGGCCCTCGTGCTGCGGGAGGCGGGTCCCGAGGGGCTGCGGCCGGAGAGGGCCTGCGGGCTCCTCGGGGCGACGGAGGAACAGGTCCGGGACGCCTTCGCCTCGCTCCGGGAGGAGGGGATCGCGGCCCCTTCCGTCCGGGGGAGGCGCTGGTTCGCGGCGGCTAGCCTCCGCAGGGAGGAGGAACGGATTGAGGGAGCGATGTCCGAGTGGTTCCGTGCGCATCCGATGGGTCGCAGCTGCCCGATTTCGGAACTCCGCCCGAATGGGGAGGAGGAACTCTTCCAGACCGCCCTGGCTCTCCTCGAGGAGGGAGGACGCATCGAACGGCTCGCCGGGGGAAAGATTCTCGACCGGAGCCGCGGAGAGCGGTTCTCGCCGGCTGAACGGAAGAAGCTGGAGGCCTTGGCGGGATATCTCGAGGAGGCGGGGTTCCGGCCGCGCACCCGCAAAGAGGTCCGTGAGGTCTTCGGCGAGGAATCGATCCACCTTCTCGAGGCCCTGGTCGAGGAAGGAGGGGCGGTTTCCGTGGGGACGGATTTCGTCTGGGGGCGCGGGAGTTTCGACGCGGCTCTCGCAGAGGTCGGAAGGGTCTGCGGCGGGGTCGGGGGAGTTCTCGAGATTCCGAGGCTGAGGGATCGAATGGGGACCTCGAGGAAGTTCCTGATGCCATTCCTCGAACATCTCGATCGGATCGGCTGGACCGCCCGGAAAGGTGACCGGCGGATCCTCTTGAAGGCGGTTCCGGGCCTCTAGGCCGGAGGATCGAAGGATCCATCCCATGGCCGGATAAAGGGGGGCTTCCCGAGGGATTCACCCGGGCGGGACCGCCTGCCGATAGGACCTTGGATGCAAGGCAAAGGGTCCCGGTGTATCCGGAGCCCTCCCGCAAGGAGACCTCAGCATGGCCATTCAGGATACCGATCGACCCGAAGACGAACTCCCCGAAGACGAGATCTTCGGGCTTGACGACGAGGATGAGTTCTTCGCGATCGAGGAGGAGGACGACGAACTCTTCCCTGAGGACCTCTCGGAGGAGGACGAGGAGTTCGTACTCGAGTTCGAGGACATGGCCGATGCCCCCGAGACGGACATCGGGGAGGAGACGATCGAGAAGACGGGAAGCTTTGAGGAACCCTCCGGGGAGGAAGATGTCCTGGACGGGTTCGAGGCGCTTCTGGAAGAGGACGATACCCGCGCCGGGGATCCGAAAGACAAGGACTTCGTCCTGGTCGGAGAAGAGGAGGAGATCCCCGGTCCGGGAATCCGACTCGAAGAGGATACCGGGGGAGAGGAGGACACGATCTTCCTCGAGGAGGGCTCCTTGACGGACGGGCGGGGCCGGGAGGCCGTCCTCGTGCCCGAAGACGAGGAGACCCTGGAGGAACTCGAGGAGGAGATCTTCGGGGATCTCGCCGAAGGGGAGAGCCAGAGTGCGGGCCCGGATTCCGAGGAATTCGAGGAGATCGAGGGCCTCCTGTTCTCGGACGCCGAGGAACTCGAGAAAGCCGCCGCGAAGACCGGGTTCGATACCGAAAAGGCCTCGTTCTCCGAGGATGGACCGGGGATGGAGGGCCTCGAGGATTTCGAACCGGAAGGGGAAGGGAGAGCGACCTTCGGCGTGCCGGACGAGGAGGAGCGGAAGCGCTGGGGCGATCCCTCGATCTTCGGGGATTCCGGCGAGGAAGAGGTCGAACCCTTCCTCCAGGAAAGCGGGGTCTTCGACACGATCAACGAGGACGAGGAACTCCAGATCGTCGGCGACGCGGACGAGCTGATGGATGTCGGACCCGACGAGGAGGGGAATCGGGACGGGACTCAGGAGGAGGGAGATGTCGACGATCCGATCTATGGGGCGGAGACCCAGACATCCAGGCCGGAGGATTACGCCGGGAGCGGACAGGAGCCCGATACGCGGGATCTCGAGAAGATCCTCGTGGACGACGAGGGGGCTCGCGGCCCCGAGGAGCCCGTCGTCGTCGGAGCGCCGGTCCTGAGTCCCTGGCCCCGCCGGTTCATGGTCGCCGGGATGGCCGCCAGCATCCTCGTCCTGGTCGGAGTGGGGATGCTGGCCCTCGCTCCGAGATCGGGGCCCTCGCGGAAGCTGCGAGGCTTCCTGGGGCTCCGGAATCCGGTGGAGCCCGTTCGGATGGTCGTGGACACGGTCGATCGACCCAGGATCGAAACGGTGGAATCCCTGCCGGAGATCCCCGGCGCCGGACGAAAGGTCGCGGCGCGGCCGGGTCCCTCGTCCTCGAGGGGCGAGGGTTTCCGCGCGCTTCTCGCCGGGATCGGATCGGGGGTCTTGAAAACGGTCCGGATCGCGAAACTCTGTTCCCGGGGGATCTCGAAGGCCGCGGAGAGGAGCCTGGCCTCGCTGCCGGCCGGGGATCCCGTCGCGGCGGTTCCCGGACCTGCTCCGGAACCGTCGCCCGAGCCCCGGAACCCCGAGGGGAATCCGCCCGTTCCCGTCCCGGTCCCGGTGGCCGCCCTGCCCGAATCGGTTCCGGGGGAATTGGTTCCGGAACCGGGAAAGAAAAAGATGGATCCGGCTCTCTCCGGTTTCGGGCCTCTTCTCAATGCCGTACACCGGGGGACCCAGGCCCTGGCGAAGCTCAGGAACGGGAATTTCTTCATCGGAAGGGTCCAGAAGATCGTCGAGAGCGAACTCGTCCTGAATATCGAAGGTGGAGAGGTGACCCTCATTCCCTCGCAGTTGAGCAAGGTGATCCCCCTCGCGCACTCCGAACTCAAGTTGCTCCGGCGAGCGAAGAGCGGAGTCGTACGCCTGAAGAACAACGAGAAGATCCGGGGCACGGTTCTCGAGGATCTCGAGGATTTCATAACGATCGAGGACGAGGGCGCGAGGATCTATCTCCCGAGATCCTCCGTCCTCGCCGTCGTCCGGAAGGAGAAGGGGAAGATCGTCGTTGGGGAGGACGAGGAATGGTTGCAGGACGAAGTCAACCTTCCGGTCCCGGAGGAAGAAACCGATTCACCCTTGCCTGTGGTCGAGGAGGATAACGAGGACGATCCGAGTCGGGCGGTACGGATCAAGTTGGATATCCCCGGGACGGGAAAGAAGGAGAAGGCCCACGCGTCTCCGCCTTCGGGACGCTGACGCGACGATTCGCCGGTCTTTTCCCCTGGTTCCCGTAAGAGGATCCATGAGGATGAACGGCTTCCTTTGCGTATCCGACCGGGAATTACGGAAATGAGGCCGGAAGACACGATCTGCGAGGAATGCGGCCACAGGGGGCTCCAGGAATCCCTGGAGGCCGGCGTCCGAGTCCTCGAGTGCCCCCTCTGCGGGGGACTCGGCGGGGACGACGAGGCCGTGAACCGCGTCCTCCTGGCCCGGGAGGCGGGGGAACGGGGCTTCAGCCTCGACCTGTTCCTTCTGGTCAGGGAGCTTGAGGCCTGCCGTGGAATCCGGGTCGTCACGGCGGAGGACGGAGATGCCTGGAGAGGTTCCTGGCCCCGCGTGGAGATGGAAGTGGACAGGAAGGGGCTCAGGCAACTTTCCTTCCTGCTTCGAACCCTTCAGATCCATCGCAGGGAACTCGAGCTGAGCTGGAGGATCGAACTCCAGCTCTCTCCGTCGGGACTTCTCGTGCACACCCTGCGTCCGGATTTTTGGTCTCCCCCGGGCCGCCTGACCCCGGAGGATCTGGAACGGGCGGAGCGGGACGTATCCACCCTCGCCAGGGTCGTGTCCTTGGACCGCGGGCTGGACTGGTGGGTCTCGATCTCCTGAGGCGCCGCCGGCCCGGTTCGGGGAAGCGGGGGACGCCTGGTATGATCCCGGGGCGGCCCGGCCCCCGGTCCGTGGCCCCCGGCGATCCCGATGAACAGGACCGGAATGCGATTCGCGCGCCTTTGCTGCCTAGCCCTGGCTCTCCTTTCCGCTGCGCCTGCGACCGGACAGACCCGCGAGCAGAAGCTCGATGCGGTCGCCACCTTCAAACGTTTCTTCCGCAAGTGGAAGGAGACCGCGCAGAGAGTCGAAGCGGTCCATGAACTCTCGAGGGCGGACTGCCCCGAGGCGGTGGAGGCTCTTCTCCCCGTCCTTGGGCACAGGGAGGCGGAGGTCCGAAAGGCCGCGGTCGAAGTCCTTTCCTCCTTCCGCGAACCCGAGACCTTCCGGGCGGTTCTCGAGAAGCTGCCGGAACTCAAGGATCCGGAGCAGAGGGGGATCCTGTTCGAGGTCCTGTCGAAGGCCAGGGTCGGCGGCCTCCGGAAGATCATGGCTGCGATCTGGGAGGAGGACGGCAAGTCCCTCAAACTGATCGAGAAGTACGAGATGGCGAGGGCTTTCGAACGCCTCGGGCCGAAGGGCTTCGAGGACATGATGCTCGCCCTGTCGAGGGACAGGGCCTTCCAGGTGCGGATCGCAGCCCTGGACGCGATCAAGGCGGGGAAGCTGAAGGATCTCGGATTGAAGATCCTCGAACGGCTGCACGATCCCGTGTGGCAGGTCCAGCAGGCCGCGATCCAGTGTTTCGCCGCGCTCCGTACCTTCGAGGCCGTGGATCCCCTGATCGAGATGCTCAAGAAGGAGGGGAGGCTTCGAATCGACGCCTCCGAGGCCCTCTTCAAGATCACGACCTACGATTTTGGCGTCAACTACCGGATGTGGCGCCGTCAATGGGACAGATTGAGCAAACTCCCCGGGTTCCGGCTCCCGACAGACGAGGAACTCCGGAAGGCCGAGGAGAACCGCAAGAAGTACGCGGCGATGTACGGAAAGGTCGACAAGGCCAAGAAGTTCGTCGGCATCCCGACGACTTCGACGCGGATCCTCTTCGTCATCGACGTCAGTGCCTCGATGGACGACCTGGTCGTCGAGCGATCCAAGTTCCAGGGCTACCCGTCCTTCCAGAAGCTCGACATCGTCAAGGTCGAATTGATGAACACGATCAAGAGTCTCGACAAGAACACCTGGTTCAACATCCTGGCCTTTGCGACGAAAGTGAAGGCCTGGAAGAAGTTCCTCGTTCCGGCCACCGTCAGTTACAAGGCCGCGGCCCTTTCCTTCGTGAAGTCCTTGCGCCCTCTCGGTACCGGCGGAGGACAGTTCGCCGCCGCGGACGGATCCGGAAAGACGAACACCTACGCAGCCCTGATGCGGGCCTTCGACATGGATCCGGCCAAGGACATCGTCATCACGGGGAAGCCGAAGGCGAAGGTCATGAAGCTGGATACGATCTACTTCCTGACCGATGGGAGGCCGTCGATCGGGAAGTACGTCGACACCGAGGATATCCTCGAACAGGTCCGCAAGGTGAACGCGACGAGGAGGATCGTGATCCATTGCATCTCGATCGGGGACTTCGAGGCCGCGTTCCTCCGGAACCTCGCGGTCCAGAACGGAGGGGTCTTTGTAGATCTGGGGCATTGAGCGCGGAACACGATTTCCAGCGACGAAGCGGCGCCGTTTCTCCGATCCTTCCCGCGCTTCTCCCGGCGATCCCGCTTCTTTGTTGGTTTCTTCCCCCTTTGTTGGGGATGGGTTGGTCCTGGGACGATCGGGAACTCCTTTTCGAGCAGCCGGGGATCCGTGATTTCGATCTTCTTCGGATCTTCGGCGAGGGGTTCTGGGCCGGAAGGAGCGGAGTTCCGATCCACCGTCCGGTCACCGCTCTGAGCCTGGCCCTGGACCGCATGTTGTTCGGACCCGATCCGATCGCGCTCCATCGCGTCAATCTCCTGCTTCATTCCCTGGCCTCCCTGGTTACCGCCGCCGCCCTCGGGAGGATCCGGCCCGGACTGTTCCCACTCGCCTTCCTCGTCCTCTTCCTGCATCCCCTGGGCGCCTCGCAGGCGGGATGGATCTCGGGAAGGTCGGAGTCCCTGGCGATGTTGTGCGGAGGGGGGGCCTTGTTCGTTTCCCTGGGAAACGGAGGGAGGCTCTCGGAGGGGGCCCGGGCCCTCGTGACGGCCGCCCTCCTGCTCGCCTCCGCCCTTTCCCGGGAGGACGGGATTCTCCTTGTCTTTCCGATCCTCGTCTACGCGGGGAAGAGGAGGCGCAGGCTCCTGCCGGCCCTCGCCTCGGCGGCCACGGTCTGGGTCGTCCTCCGGCTCATCGCCCTGGGAACCCTGGCCGGCGGGGTCGACCCTCCGAGTGCCGCTTCCGGATTCCTGACCGCGGCCGACACCTTTGCCCGGGGCCTCGGCATGCTGCTCCTGGTTGAACCGATCCGGGCGATGAGCGACGGAGTCCCCTCCTCGGGCGCCTTCATCCTTCTCCTCCCGGCCGTCCTGGTCCTTCTTTGCGTCGCTCTTTCGAAGAGGAACTCCCTGGCGGCGCCGCTCGCCTGGATGCTGCTGGCGTTCCTCCCGTTCAGCCACATCCTTCCTCTTCGCGATGGGATCACGGCTCGGTTCGTCTTCCCGATGCTTCCGCCCTTTCTCCTGATCGTGACCGATCTCGCGGCGAGGATGCCGGGAGGGGCTGCGAGGCTTCGAGCCTGGGCTCCCGTCGCACTCCTCCTCCTTCCCCTTTGGTTCCGGGAACTCCGGGTCTTCGGGAACCAGGAACTCCTTTTCGCTCGTGCGCTCGAACTACAACCGGGAAGCAGGAGGGCGCGCCTTCTCCATGCCCTGGGAATGGAAGGGAACGGACGGAAGAGGGCTGCGCTCGATGCCCTCCGCGTCCTTCACGCGGAGGAGCCTTCCTACGGGAAGGCCGCGAGCAACCTGGGGCGCCTCCTCCTCGAGACCGGAAGGATCGAAGAGGCCGTCGGAGTCCTCGACCGGGCGGTCTACGACTATCCGAGAAACCGGGTGATCCCCCTTCTGCTCGGGAGAGCCCTGCGCGGATCCGGAAGGATCGAGGAGGCCCTGGTCGCCTTCGAGGAAGCCACGGCGAGAGATCCCCGGATGGGCCAGGCCTACCGGGAACAGGTCCGCTGCCTTCTCGCCTTGGGGAGGAAACGGCGTGCGGTCGAGGTCCTGGCGCTGGCCAGGAAGGTCGACCCCCGCCACCCCGCCCTCGCCCGCCTGGAGCGTTTGTTGGAGAAGTCCTGAGTCCTGCCGGACTCTCCGAGAACGGGCTCCGGCATCGACGAACCGGTTGCAGGAACGCCGCTCGGAACCTCCGAATCCCCGATGGGAAGGGGAGTGGAGACCGGTGGTTTCGTTCTGCCGATAGAGTCCTGGAGGAGTAGTCTTCCATGGACCCAGGAGGGAGGATGCCATGACCGAGACCCCCGCCCAGATCCCGTTCGAACGACGGAGCCAGACCGACAGGCGGAGGCAACCGACCCCGATGCTGTCCCGCTACACGTTTTTCGGAGGGCGGAGGGAAGGAGGGCGGAGATCCGAGGAAGATCGGAACATCTTCGTCGATCGCTACGGACAGGGGCTGTTCCTGGCGAGCGCCTTCGTCCTGCTGCTCAATCTCCTCGATGCATTCTTCACGCTCTTCTATCTGAGTTACGGGGGGAAGGAGCTGAATCCCGTCGCCCAGTTCCTGCTCGATGTCGGGCCGGAGGCCTTCCTCCTGGCCAAGACCCTCGGAATCGGAGTCTGCGTCGCCTACCTGGTCCTGGTCAGCCGATTCAAGGGCGCGAAACTCGGGTTGGCCGTCGTCCTGAGCCTGTACACGGCCCTGCTCGGATGGCATCTCTTCCTTTTCTTCCGGGTGTTCTGACCGGAGCGGCCGGCGCTCCATCCGTTTACGCAAGGGCTCTTCGGCGGGCCTGCAACCAGGCGCGCATGCGTGGAAGGGTCCGATCGCGGAAGCTCGGGGAGAGACGATCCTCCAGGAAGATCCGGTAGATGCCGTCGACGAGTTCGACGAGCCGGTCAAAACCCGCCATCCTCCATTCGTTCAGGGCCTGAGGGTCAAGGTCTTCCTCGTCCTCGGGGAGTTTGACCGACAGGAAATCCATCCTCGATCCGTCCAGCGTGAAGTTCCATTCCCCCTCGGGGGTCGCGAGGATCAGGCGGGCGCGGGTCGGACGCTTCCCCGTGCAAAGAGCGGCCGTCGCCTCGACGGAGCGGGATGGCAGGCCGCGCCGCAAGGTCTGGTCCGTCTCCTCGGCGCTTCCTCCGAGGGAAAGGTAGTCGTCCAGCGTGACTCCGACCCGGATCCCGCCCGGAAGCTCGTACTCCGCTTCCCCCGTCTCGGAGCGCCACCAGAGCCAGGTCAGGAACTCCTCGCCGAGGAAGGCGCGGGGATCGGTCTCCGGGGAAGGGGGGCTCACGCTTCGGCCTCCCTCGGGGAGGATGGGGCGGGAGAGCCCGAGTTCCAGGGGTGGAGTTCACAGGGCCTCAGGTCTGCGAGCACCGCGAGTCGTTCTCTCGGAAGGGAAAAGGATTCCGCCAACTCGGAAGGACCCGCCTCCCGGAGCCGGATCCCGAAAGTCTTGTGGAAGAGGGCGCAGCATTCGTCCCGGACGGAGATCGAGGTCCCGAAGAGGAGGAGGCGGCCCTTGCTCCTGTCGACGGAGATCTCGGCGAGGCGGACCGTGGGGAGGACTCGAGGGAGGAGCTTCTCCTCGATGTCCGCCCGGATCTCCCTCCGTTCCTTCGGCCCCGGCCTCCGGCCCCCGCGGGCCTTGATCTCGGCCTCCATGTGGATCCGCATCCAGACCGGGGGGACCCGCTTGCGGTCGATGCGCATCCGGAAGCGGAGGAAGGACGGGAGGCAGATCTCCTCCCGCAGGAATTCGTTTCCGCTCGGGTCTCCGGGGGAGACCCAGCCCACGCTCGTCACCTCCCCGGCTGCGCGTTCGATCGATCGGAACCTGTGTTCGTGCAGTCCGAGAAGGATGTCCTCGTCGGAGGCCGGCAGCTCTCCGTCGAGGAAGTAGCGGACGAGACTTCCGTTGCGTCGAAAGGGATCCAAGCGTCCGTCCGTCATGCGCCGCGCCGCGCGCGGATCTCGTTGAGGGCGGAACCGCGGCGGAACCAGGAGACCTGTTCCGCCGTCAGGCTGTGGCACAGGACGGCCGAGTCGGAACTCCCGTCCCGGTGCCTGATCCTCATCGTGATCCGACTGGATGGGGCCAGGTCCGCGATCCCCTCGAGATCGATCCTGTCGCCCTCCTGGAGGAGGTCGTAGTCTCCGGGATCCACGAAGACGAGCGGCAGGACTCCCTGCTTCTTGAGGTTCGTCTCGTGGATCCTGGCGAAGCCCCGGACGACGACGGCTTTGCATCCGAGCCATCTGGGTTCCATCGCGGCATGCTCCCGGGAACTCCCCTCCCCGTAGTTTGCGTCCCCGACGACGATCCAACCCTGTCCGCGGGCCTTGTAGGCGCGAGCGACTTCCGCCGGGGTCCCGACCTCCTCGGTGAAGAGGTTGCGGGCGGTGCCGGCCTTTGCCGTGAAGGCGTTGTTCGCCCCGAGGAACATGTTGTCGCTGATGCGGTCCAGATGCCCCCGATACCGGAGCCAGGGGCCGGCGGGGGAGATGTGGTCGGTCGTGCACTTCCCCCGGGCCTTCAAGAGGATGACGAGATCCTCGAAATCTCCGGGGATCTCGGGACTCGGGAAGGGATCGAGAAGGGAGAGACGTTCGCTTTCCGGAGAGACCTCGACCTCGATGCGGGCGGGATCCGCCGCGGGTTCGACGTAGCCCTCCGTCTTCCCGGAGAATCCCTTCGCGGGGAGCGCGTCGGCCTGCGGGGCCTCAAGCTTGACTGGTCCGTTCGGGCCCTCGATCGTGTCCCGGCGGGGGTCGAAGTCGAGACGTCCGGAAAGGGCCATCGCGGTCACGAGCTCGGGGCTGCCGATGAAACCCAGGGTCTCGGGGTTTCCGTCGTTGCGACCGCGGAAGTTGCGGTTGAAGGAGGTGACGATGCTGTTGCGCACGCCCTTCTCGAGATCCGTGCGCTCCCATTGACCGATGCAGGGACCGCAGGAGTTCGAGAGGACGATGGCGCCGAGGTTCTTCAGGGCCGCGAGTTGACCGTCCCGCTCGGTCGTGTCCTGGACCTGCGCCGAGCCGGGGCTGACGAAGAAGGGCACTTTCGGGCGGAGTCCCGAGGATTCGGCCTGCCGGGCGACATGGGCCGCCTTTCCGAGGTCCTCGTAGCTCGAGTTCGTGCAGCTTCCGATCAGGGCGGCGCTGATCTCGATCGGGTATCCGTTCTCCTCCGCATCCGCGGCCATTCTCGAGATCGGGTGATGCAGGTCGGGACTGTGGGGACCGACGAGTCCGGGTTCGAGGGTGGAGAGATCGATCTCGACGACCTCGTCGTAGAACGATGCCGGATCCTCGAGGACCTCGGGATCGGGAAGCAGCTCGTCGCGGTGGGCGAGGGCGAGATCCGCGAGTTCGCCGCGTCCGGTGGAGCGGAGATAGGCGACCATCCCTTCGTCGAAGGCGAAGACGGAGGTCGTGGCCCCGAGTTCCGCCCCCATGTTCGTGATCGTCGCCTTGCCGGTGCAACTCAGGGAAAAGGCGCCGGGTCCGAAGTACTCGAGGATCTTGCCGGTGCCCCCGGCGCAGGTCAGGCGCCTGAGCATCTCGAGGATGACGTCCTTGGGCGCGACCCAGGGGCCGAGTTCGCCGGTCAGCCTGACACCGACGAGCTTGGGCCACAGGACCTCCCAGGGCATCCCCACCATCGCGTCGACCGCGTCGGCTCCTCCGACCCCGACGGCGACCATCCCCAGACCGCCCGCGTTCGGGGTATGGCTGTCGGTGCCGATCATCAGCCCGCCGGGGAAGGCGTAATTCTCGAGGACGACCTGGTGGATGATGCCCGATCCAGGCTTCCAGAAGCCCATTCCGTATTTCGCGGCCGCCGAGGCCAGAAAACGATAGACCTCCCCGTTCTCGCTCTCCGCGCGGGCGAGATCCGCTTCGGCGCCGTCACGACCCCGAATCAGGTGGTCGCAATGCACGGTCGTCGGGAGGGCCACCTCGGGCAGGCCGGCGGAGATGAACTGGAGGATGGCCATCTGGGCCGTCGCGTCCTGCATCGCGACGCGATCGGGGTGCAGGCCGGCGGTGGTGGCTCCGCGTTCGGGGGGCGGGCCCCCCGGCTCCGCGCGGTGCGCGAAAAGGATCTTCTCGGCGAGGGTCAGCGGGCGGCCGAGGGCGCGGCGCCCCTCCTCGTGTCGTTCCGCCTGGTGTTCGTACAGGGCGCGGGCGATCTCGATCGCTGTCTTCATGGACCAGCCTCCTCGGCTCCTCCTTCGCGGCCGGTCCGAGGGTCCCCCTGAGGGAACGGCATCCCCACCGTCCGGGAGCGGGGTGGTCCGGCCTTCTCGCAGGGCGGAACAGCTTAGCGCGGGGGAGGCGGAGATTCCATTCCGGAGTCGTTCCGGCGGTTGGTCGGGTGGGCGGGGGAAGGGCGATCGCATTCCTCGGAAAAAAAGAAACGAGGGTCCGGCACGAGTCCGGACCCTCGAAAATCGTCTCCGATTTTTTGTCTCTCTCGTCTCTTTCGCTTCGACCCCGATCATGGGCGATTCCGGGGTCTCTGCTTCGTTCAGATCATGCGGGGGTGCTTTCCGTGCTTCTTGCAGGAAGGGCCCGCCTGATCCCGGCAGCCGCCATGGGATCGGACTCCATGGGGGCCGCGCTCGTGTTTCTCGTGTTTCCCCCGGGCGCCGGTTTTCCCCCGATCACGGCATTGCTTCCCGCCGGCGTCGCCCTTCGTCCCGGGCTTCATCTTGCGGAGCATCATCAGGGCGCGGGAGCCGTCCTTTCCGCCGCCGAGCATCGTCATCCGGTGAGGTTTCCGGCCGTCCTTGTCGTGGTGGGGGGCCGTCATCGACTTCGCCCCATGGCCGGAAGGCTTCTTCCTCCCGTGCTCGTACCCGCCCCGCTTGCGGGAGGAGCAGGATTCCTTCGAGGGGCGTTTCCCGTGCATCGCAGCCCTTCCCGCTCCTTGCCGTCCATGCATCCGGCCGCCGCGTGATCCGCCGCACCGAGCGCCGTGGGCCCGCTTTCTGCCGTGCATCCACATGCGCCGCATGCCGAAGGCCCGTGCCCGTCCGAACCTTCCGTGTCGCCGGTGTCCACGCATTCCATGTCTCGCTCCGCACCTACCGTGCCTGGATTCATGCAGCCCGTGCCTCGGGTTTCCGCGGAATCCCACGTGGCCCCGCATGCCTAGAGGGCATTTCGATCGACCCTTTCCTTTGAATCCGTGGGGGCCCTTCCTCGGGCCTCGCATGCTTTGCATCGAGCGTTTCCCGTTCTTGCATCCCGGCTCTCCCCGCGAAGGGCTCCCCAGGAGTCCACGAACGGCCCTCCCGATCCTCTTCCTGATCTCCATGCGCCGGTTTTCAGGCATCGAACGGAACCAGCGGAAGAGGCGATCGACGGGGCGGCCTTCCCTGGAAAGTCCGCGTCGTTCCTTCGAGCCTCGTCCGGATTCCGGCCTTCCCCGGTCGTTGCCGTGGAAGCGCTCCCGCATTCTCCGTTCGATCCGTTCCCGGATTTCGGGGGGAAGCTTGGACATCCGCTTGCGCATCTCGGTGCGCATCTTCTCGAGACCTTCCTTGGGCATCGGTCCACCCAGAGACATTCCGCCGAAGGCGTGTCCCTTGCGGTCCTTCGCAGGCCGCCGGCTCTTTCTCTTTACCTTCGAGGTCTTCTTCCTCGAGGCCGCCTTCTTCCGGGCTTCGGCCGCTTTCTTCCGCAGGGCGTCTCTCTTCCGCAGGGCGGCTTTCCTCCGGGCCTCGGCGACCTTCTTCCGCAGCTCCGCCTGCTGAGCGGGATTCGAGGAATGCTTGCGCAGGCTGCGCAGGGCGGATTCCCTGGCCGCCTTCAGGGCCTTGAGGCGGGCTTCCAGCTTCCGCATCTCGGCCTGGAGCCTTCGGAGCTTCTCCACCGATTCGTTTCGGGGTTCCGTTCCGGGTTTCCGGCGGATGATGATCTGGGTCCGGGCGGGGAACACCCAGAGTCCCAGGGCGGCGATCGTCGTGAGGATCGTGATTCTTCGTTTCATGATGGTCGTGACTCCCAAGGTCTCGGTCGTTTCCGGTTCGGTCTTCCGGAGGGTGGAACGTGGCCGTCCGTTGACCGGCGCCGCCCTCGGAGGGAACCTTTGGTACGGATGGATCGGTGTTTTGTTGGCCGAACTCCGAGCCCTCCCGAAAAAAGGACAAGTCGGGTACAACCTCTCTCGGGTTTCCGGTCCTTTTGGAAGACCCTATAAGACCGGGGATCCGGACCCGCAGGAGGGAATCGGACATGGCTGGGAAGGACCTCGAGCGTCTCGCTTCCTATGTGGACGCCCTCGTCCGGGCGGAAGTCCACGGGCACGTCCTTTCCCGGGAAGGATTCCGCGATCTCTCCGCGGAATGGGAGGGGGAGCCCTCCCGGGGTCTCTTCGTGACCCTTCGGGTCGGGGGGGAGCTGCGGGGATGCATCGGCAGCATCGAGGCTTCGGACGAGGTCCCGGCCCTCGCCGCCCGAATGGCGAGGGAGGCCCTTCGGGACCCTCGATTCCTGGATCGGAGGGTCCGCCCCGCGGAGCTGGACCGTCTCACGACGGAGATCACCCTTCTCGATCCACCGGAGGAGGTCGAAGGTCCGGAGGACCTGGAGCCCGGACGCGACGGGGTCGTTTGCGAGTTCCGCGGCCGCAGGGGGGTCTATCTTCCCCAGGTCGCGGAAGAGACGGGCTGGTCTCCGAGGGTGCTGGTCGAGCGGTGCTTCCAGGAGAAGGTCGGGGTTCCTCCCGGGAGCTGGAGGCTGTCGGGAGCTCGGATCTACCGGCTGCGGGGAAGAAAGGCCTCGGCCGGCGGCGGTTCCCGGGGGGCCGGGGACGAGAGGGGGCAGGAATGAAACGGGTGAGCCTCGGAGGAGCCTGGGCCTCCGTCCATGTGGGGGCCGGAATTCGGGACATGCTGAAGTCCTGCTTGGATCACGGGTTCACGGGGATCGTTCCGGCCCCGGCCTTGCGCCCCCTCGATTGGCGGGGGGTGGCGGCGGAACTCCGGGACCTTCCGTTCGAGATACCCGCGATTCGGGTCGAGGATCCCCGGAACCCCGAGAACGAGGGCCTGGGTTCCGCGGTCGAGGGGGACTGGGAGCGTTTCGTGGCCCGCGTGGAGGCGGCCGCCGCCCTCGGCCGCCGGCTCGATTGCTCCCTCTTGATCCTCGAGGCCCCCCGGGGGAGCGAGGATGAAATCGAGGCGGAGGGCGGAAGGGAACGCCTTCTCGAGATCTGTTGCCGGAATCTCCATGAACTCGCCCGCAGGCTTCCCGAGTATGGGCTGGCCTTGACCGAGGCCGAGGGCGCCCTCTGCGATCCCGAGGCTCTCGAACTCATCTTTTGTGACTTAAGTCGCTATGCCATAGGCTATTGGCACCATCCGGCCCTCGCCGCGAAGATTTGCGGAGAATCTGCGGAGAATCCCGGCGAACGTCTCGAAAAGTTGCGTAAGTTCTTGGTGGGATGTGATTTGACCGATTTCTCGGGGGGGAGGGTCGACGCCTTGCCGGGGACCGGGGGAGTAGACTACGGCCTGCTCGCCCCCTATATGAGGGGCCTTCGGTTGCGGCTTCCCACCGTTCTCGAACCGGATCCGGAGACCTCCTGGGAGGATCTCCGCCAGGTTCGGAGCTTTCTCGAAAAGCATGGCCTCTAAGGCCGGAAGGCTCCGTAACCGAAGAGGTCCTGTCGTCCGATGAGGGCGGCGGGAGTCAAGGCCATGAGCCTCGCAGTCCACAGTCGCAGCCGAGTGCGCGAGTTCCTCCGGGTTCTGGAGGGTCGCAAGCGCGTCCTGGTCCTGAGCCACAACAACCCCGACCCCGACTCGATGGGCGGGGCCTTCGGGCTGCGCTTCCTGATCGAGAAGGCCCTCGAGATCCCGACCTCCTTCGGATACCGCGGGAACATCTTCCGGGCGGAGAACCTCGAAATGGTCCGGAGCCTCGGGCTGGGCATGGTCAAGGCCTCCGAACTGGATTTCGGCCGCTTCGACAGCCTGGTCGTCGTCGACACTCAGCCGGGCTTCGGACATACGGTCCTTCCGGCGGGCATGTCCCTGGACGGGGTCATCGATCATCACGTGCCCCCGAAGGAGGGGAACGAGATCGAGGTCCGCTTCTCGGACGTCCGGACCGACATCGGCGCAACCTGCTCGATTGTGACCGAGTACTTGATGGATCTGGACTACGAGATCCCCCCCCGGGTCGCGACGGCCCTCCTCTACGGCATCCGGACGGACACCGCGGATCTGAGCCGGAACACCGGTCCGATCGACGAGAAGGCCTACCTCCACCTCATGCTGCGGGCGGACCGCAAGGCCCTCGCCCGGATTTCCCGCCCCTCCCTTCCGAAGGATTACTTCCGCGCCTTCCGCAAGGCGATGAACGGGGTCCGTATCTACGGCAAGGTCGTCGTCTGCAGCCTGGGCGAGACCGAGAACCCCGAGATCGTCGCCGAGCTGGCCGACCTCCTCCTGCGCCTCCAGGACGCCGAATGGGTCGTCACGGGCGGGCTCTACGAGGGGACCTATTACATCTCCGTGCGGGCGAAGACCTGGACCTCTGATGCCTGGCACCTCCTCAGCGAGGTCCTCCGGGACGAGGGTTCCTTCGGTGGGCATGGAACCGTCGGCGGTGGTTCGATCCCCCTTGCGGACGATTCGCCCCGGGGACTCCGGCGTCTCGAGCGTCGATTGATGAAGAACCTTCTCGAGGCGCTCGGGGAGTCGCAGACCGCGCCGACGAACCTGAACTGACTTTCTCCTCGGAATCGAAACCTTCCCCGCCGGGACGGGGATTCTCCGAGCCTGCATCCGCCGGCCGGGGAGGTTAGCCTGGGTCGCGTGGAGTCCTTGCGGGAGTGGGAGGAACTCGGGCGGGCCCTGAAACCCTTCGGGCTCTTCGTGCTGGCCTGGGCGGTCGCCTCCCGGGCCGAGCGGAAATGGGGGATCTCGGGACGATTCCGGGCCCCCGGCGCCTCGGCCCTGGATCTCCTGGCGGGATTCGTCCTCGCGTTCTTCTTCTCGACGGCCGCCCTCTACCCGGGGACACCCTCCTTCAACAACAACCTCGAGCCTGCGGTCGCGGACGCGGCCGTTCTCCTGGCGAAGGGGAGGCCGGCCTTCGCCGGCCCGGAATCCGGGGCCTGTGCCGTCATTCCCTATGGTCCCTTGACGTTCTTGTTGCCGGCCGGACTCCACGCGGCGGGGGCGGGGCCGATCGAGGGACCCAAGTGGGCCGGGGTCCTGCAGATGGCCGCGGGGATGCTCGCGCTCTTCCTGGCCCTCGCGAAGACGGCTTCCTTTAGGGCCGCGTGGCGGGGCGCCGGCCTCGCGGCCCTCCTCCTGATGGCTTTCAAGCACTTCGCCTATTGGGACAGGCCCGAGAGCCTGCTCCTCCTCGCCGGAGGGCTCGGGGCGCTGGCCGCGAGTCTCCGCGCGCCCCCGGCGGTCTTCGCCCTCTTGGTCCCGGCCTCCGCCCTGGCCTTCGGGACGAAGATCCACGGCCTCCTCTACCTGGTCCCCTTCCTGCCCTTCTTCCTCCGGACCCTTCGGGGCCCGACCTTGCTGGCGGCCGTCGCGCTCGGGCTGGTCTCGAGCCTCCTGCCCTTCCTATCCCCGAGCCTTCCCCCGGGGCCCTGGTTCACCCATCTCCGCGAGGTCGTGGCCCTCCATCCCCTCGAACTGGATCTCGGGATCGCGACCCTCGGCCGCCTCGCCCTGATCGTCCTGCTGCCGCTCTGGCTGTGGAGGCGGAGGGCGGAAGAGGGGAGGACGGGTTCCCTCTTCCTCCTCTCCTGGGTCCTTCCCTGCCTGCTGCTCCTCTGGCCGGCCTCGAAGAACGGTGCCGGCCCGCATCACGTCCTTCCCTTCGTTCCCGCCGTCGTCCTCTGGATCGCCTTTCCGGTTCCCGCGCTCCGGCCCGGTCCGCGCCTTTCCCCGGTCCTTCTCGCCATGATCTGCGTCCTCGGCATCCTTGTCGTGAAAGGGCAGAAGAGCGTGCTTCGCTATCTCCTTTCCCGGGGTCCGGCGATGGCCGAGGCCAGGAAGGAGTGCGAAGAGTGGGCCGCCGAGTATCGGGGCCTTGACCTCGTCGCAGGCTTCACGGACCGGAAGGGAGAGGAGGTGACCTATCTTCGCCCCCTCGTCGTCGCGGCCTCCGGGCTCTCCCTCCTCGAACTCCCCGCGATTAAGGAACACGAACTCGCCGGTCTCCCCGTGCCGCCGTCCTTGGTGGAGGCCGTGCGTTCGGGGAAGCACCGGTTCATCCTCCTTCCGTCGAGAGGCCGAGCTTTCAGCCTGTCCTGGGAACCCCTGGATTCCTCCTGGAACCTCCGGCCCCTCCGGCGCGCCTTCCTCTCCCGCTACAGGAAGATCCGAAGCGGGCGTTTCTTCGAGATCTGGGAGCGCCGCTGAACCCCCGTCCGCGGTCATCTGTCGAACATGCCATCGATCTCGCTTCGGTAGCGCTCGTGGATGCGGTGCCTGCGGAGCTTGAGCGTCTGCGTCAGGAGTCCGTTCTCGATCGTGAAACCTTCCTTCAGGACGAGGAAGGGACCGATCCGGTCGCAGGGCCGGAAACCGCGCTCCCGGGAAAGGAGATGGTCGAACTCCCCCCTGAGCTTTTTCCGGAGGGTTTCTCCGTCGATCCCCTCCATGGCGGCACGTTCGAGGTCGGGGACGATCAGAGCCCCGCATTGCTTGCGATCCTGTCCGACGAGGCAGACCTGGGAGATCCACGAACTCCGCCGCAGGACGCCCTCGATCGGTTCGGGTTCGACGTTCTCCCCTCCCGACAACACGATCGTGTCTTTGAGACGACCCGAGATCCGAAGGAAACCGTCCTCGTCGATCCGTCCGAGGTCACCGGTCCGGAACCATCCCTCCCTGTCGAGGACGCGGCGGGTGGCCTCCTCGTTCCGGAAGTAGCCGCGCATGCACTGGGGCCCCCGCACGCAGATCTCCCCCGTCCGGCCCGGAGGGAGGGGGGTTCCGTCTTTCGAACGGATGCGGACTTCGGTTCCGGGGAGAGGAGGGCCGACCGTTCCGCATCGGTTCGCCTCGGGGAGCCGTACCGAGAGCACGGGACTCGTCTCCGTCAGGCCGTAGCCGTTCAGGAGGGGGACGCCGCAGCCGACGAGGAAGAGGTCGACCTCCTCCGGCAGGGAGCCGCCGCCCGAGATGCAAAGGCGCAGCCGTCCGCCGAGGGCGTCGTGGAGAGGGCGGAGGAGGAGGCCGGAGAGGACCCGATGGACGATTCCGAGAACCCCCCGCCGGCCCCGCCGGCCGATCCGCCGTCCCAGCGTCAGGCAGAGATCGACCGCGCCTCGTTTCCAGGAAGGGAGATTCCGGAACCGGGCCTCGAGGCCCTCGGCGAGCATCTCCCAGATCCTCGGAACGAAGGCCGTGACCGTAGGGCGGACCTTCGCCAGGTCGGCCTTCAGCCGGCGGGGGTCGGTGTAGACGATCTCCCCGCCGGCGGCGAGGATCGCGTATTCGAGCATGCGCTCGAAGGCGTGCCACGACGGAAGGATCGAAAGGAAGCGGTCGTCCTCCCGGAGGTCGAGGACGGACAGGCACTGCCGCAGGTTCGAAAGGAGGTTCCGGTGGGTCAGCATGACCCCCTTCGGCTCGCCGGTCGTTCCGCTCGTGTAGATCAACAGGGCCGTGTCCTCCGGTTGGACCGTGGCCAGGCGGCGGTCCAGGGTCTCGACCGTTCCGGGATCGGCGAGGAGATCGCGGCCGCGCGCCTCGAGAGCGGCGAGCCCCGATCCGCAATCGACGGCGAGCAGGAGATCCTCCGGCAGGGCGCAGGGGGGGGCGGGGCCTTTGTAGAAGACCGCCTTCGCCCCCGAATGGGCGAGGATCGTCTCGAGTTCGGCCGGGGCTGTATCCTCTCCCCGAGGGACCCCGACGAGGGCGGCCTCCTGGATCGCCAGGTCGATCCGCAGCCAGTCGGCCCGGTTGTCGAGGAAGAGGGCGACCCGGTCCCCGGGCTCGAGTCCGGCCTCGACGAGGGCGGCGGCCAGCGAACGGACCCTCGCATGGAGAGAGGCGTAGGTCAGGGGAGCCTCGCGGTCGGGGTCCTCCCGGGCGAGGACCCGCCGCTCCGGCCTGAGCCCGGCTCCGCGCGCCGTGAGATCGGGGAGGATCCTGATTCCCTCGGGGCCGTTCGAGTTCCTGTTGGGTTCCACTTCCTTGGGCATTGTCGGAGGGGGGACCGGGGGATTTCCACCCGCGACCCGGGTTCCCGCAGTTCGCGCACGGATCCGGATCCCCTTCGACGGGCGGAAGGCTTGACTGCCTCCGGGGCCTTTCTATCCTCTTGGCCCCTGCACGCGGGTGTAGCTCAGTTGGTAGAGCATCACGTTGCCAACGTGATTGTCGTCGGTTCGAGTCCGATCACCCGCTCCACTTCCCCCGCCTGCGATCCGCATGCTCTTTCCTTCCGGGCGCCGGAGGACGGGACGGAATCAGGCAAGAGGGACCGTCGCCGATCAAGTCGCGGCGTCCGGCAGCCTCGAGCGCGGCGCGGACCGAATGCCAGTTCTCGGGAAGGAAGAACTGCATCAGGGCCCGCTGCATCTTCCGATCACGAAGCTTGCGTGCGGCGTACACGGGCTTTCCCGTCATCGGGTCGATCCCGGTCCAGAACATGCAGGTCGCGATGTCCATCGGAGCGGGGATGAAGTCCTGCACCTGGCGGGGCCGATATCCCCGGGCTTTCAGGAAGAGCGCCAGCTCGATCATGTCCTCGATCCGGCAGCCGGGGTGCCCCGCGATGAAGTAGGGGACGAGGTACTGCCGTTTGCCGGCCTTGGCCGAGGCGCGCCGGAAGGCCGCGGCGAAGGCGTCGAAGTTCTTCCGATCCGGTTTCTTCATCGCCCGGAGGACCCCGGGCGAAACGTGCTCGGGCGCGACCTTCAGAAGCCCCCCGACGTGATGGCGGACCATCTCTTCCAGGTACTCGGGGGCCTTCTGCGCGAGATCCATTCGGATGCCCGAGGCGACGTGGATCTTGCGGACCCCTTCGATCCTCCGTGCTTTGCGGAGGAGCTGGACCGTGGGATCATGGCTCGTGTCGAGAAGCCTGCAGATCACCGGGTCGATGCAGGATTGCCTCCGGCAAAGGGCCTCGACCTTGGGGTTTCTGCAGCGCATCCTCCACATGTTGGCCGTGGGGCCGCCGAGATCGCTGACCACCCCCTTGAAATCAGGGTCACGGGCGAGCCCCCGGATTTCGCGGAGGATCGAGGCCTCGCTCCTCGACTGGATCTCCCGGCCCTGGTGCATCGTGATCGAACAGAAGGTGCAGCCTCCGAAACAGCCCCTCATGATCTGCACCGAGTCCCGGATCATCGAGAAGGCCGGGATCTCCTCGGTGTAGGACGGATGGGGACGCCTCGTGTAGGGGAGGTCGTACCAGGAATCCAAGTCCTTCATGGAGGGAGGGAGGGCCGGAGGATTCAGGACGAGGAGGCGGTCACCGTGGGCCTGCGTCAGGCGCCTGGCGCATCGCGGGTTGGTCTCCAGGTGCAGCCTCCGGGTCATGTCGGCGAAGGCCCGCGGGTCCTCCCGCACTTCCTCGAAGGAGGGGAGGGGGAGAGTCTCCCCCCTTCCCGCCGAGCCGAAGTCGTGTTCGGGGAGAGCTTCCTTCGCCCCCAGGAGATAGGCGGTCCCGCGAAGGTCTCGGCAGTCCCGGATCCGCAGACCGCGGTCGAGGCGTCGCGCGATCTCGACGAGGGTCGCTTCCCCCATGCCGAAGCCCAGGAGGTCCGCCTTCGAGGTGACGAGGATCGAGGGGAGGACCTTTTCGGACCACCAGTCGAAATGCGCGATGCGACGCAGGCTCGCCTCGACCCCGCCGACGACGACCGGGATTCCGGGGAAGGCCTCACGGCAGCGTTGCGCGTAGACGTTCGTCGCACGGTCGGGGCGCCGGCCGATCTCCCCGCCAGGCGAGTAGGCGTCCCGGTTCCGTCGCTTCCGGTTGGCCGTGTAGTGGTTGATCATCGAATCCATGTTGCCCGCGCTGACCGCGTAGAAGAGGCGCGGGCGGCCCATCTCCCTCCATGCATGGGGACCCGTCCAATCCGGCTGGGAGAGGACGGCGACCTTGAACCCGGCAGCTTCGAGGCAGCGGCCGAGGATGGCCATCGCGAAGGAGGGATGGTCGACGTAGGCGTCCCCGGTGACGAAGACGATGTCCGGAGCTCCCCAGCCCCGTTCCTTCCATTCCCTCCTGCTCATCGGAAGATGGCTGGACCCTCCGGGAGGAAGGGGAGCCGGTCGACGAGTGTGCGCGGAACGGGGAGCCATCGAAGGGATCCCTTAGCTCGGGAATCCCCGAGAACAAGGCCGGAACGAGAGACGACGGCTCCCCGGGTCCGCTCCTGCCTCACCCGGGCAGTTTGGGGTTCGAGACGGAGGCTCCGAGGATCAGCGGCCTTCCTGGATGTACTTCCGCATCTCCTGGAGCGCGATCCGACTGTCCGCGAGGGCGTCCTTCAGAAGATCCCGCATCGAGATCATGTCGAGGAATCTGTCCCCTTCCAGGACCGGGAGGTGACGGCACATCCGTTCCTGCATCCTCCGCAGCGCGTCCTTCCTGAGGTCGTCCGGCGAGGCCGTAACGAGGTCCGCGGTCATGACCTCGCGCAGCGTCGTCCGGTCCAGGTCCCGCCCCGCGAAGACGACCCTCCTGAGGAGGTCGCGTTCGCTGAAGACCCCGACCAGCTTCCCTTCCTCGATGACACCGACGATTCCGACTTCCCGGTGGACCATCATCTCGACGGCCTGCCGGACGCTGTGCTTGGGAGAGAGGAGGTTGGTGACGGGGGCTCTTCGTTCCAGAATCTTTCGAATCGTACCCATGAGGGGCTCCTTTCGTTCGGGCACCTCGAAGGGCGAATCACGGCCTCGGTGCCTCTCTGCGCTCCAAGGCCTCGGTGGTGGGACGTTTGGTGGTTCTCGGCTCGAAGGCCTCGAAGGCGAACTTCAGCCTAACATGGATCGAGGCTTTCGGGCAGCCCCCCATGGCACGGGAAGCATGGAAACGGACCTGGGTGGAGTCCGTCCGTCTCGTGCGCCTCGCAGGTGACCCGTTCCCGGAATCGGGACACTCCCCGGGGAGTTGCAGGAGCGCCGGAGGGGGCTCAGTCGGCCGGCCGGTTCCGGGTCAGGAACTCGATCAGGTCCACCTTGGTCAAGATGCCGAGGAGGTGCTGACCCTCGTCGACGACCAGGGCGACGTTGCCTTCGTCGAAGAGGTCGACGAGTTCGGAGGCCGGGGCATGCGGGCGCATCGTGGAGACCTTGCGCTCCATGACCTCGACGACGGCCGTTTCCGCCCCTGCGCCGCCGTCAACCATGACGTGGAGGACGTCGGATTCGGTCAGGATGCCGACGAGCTTCCCTCCGTCGAGGACCGGAATCTGGGATATCCCTTCTTCCTTGAAGATCGAGACGACCGTTCCCAGTCGGTCCGAGACCTCGGCAGTGATCAACTCCTGCTTGGGCAGGGCCCTGAGAATGTCACCGATCGTGCCGATCGCCCAATCGGGTTCGGAGAACCCGTTCTCCCGCATCCAGCGGTCGTCGAGGAACTTCGTCATGTAGTTGCGCACCGAGTCGGGGAGGACGATGACGATCCGCGCCCCTTCGCCGAATTCGGGGGCGATCTGCAGGGCCGCCCAGACCGCCGATCCGGAAGAACCTCCGACCAGGAGTCCTTCCTGGCGGATCAATCTCCTCGCGGTACGGAAGGAATCCCGGTCGTTCGTCTTGATCCACCGGTCGACGAGGTCGCGGTCGAGCACGTCGGGGATGAAGTCGTAACCGATCCCCTCGACCTTGTAGGGCTTGATCTCGCCCGGTCCCGCGAGGATCGAACCCTCGGGATCGACTCCGATGATCCGCACGTCCGGGCGTTCCTTCTTCAGGGCCCGGGCGACTCCGGTGATCGTACCCCCGGTCCCGGCGGAGATCACGACCGCGTCGAGACGGCCCTCGCATTGTTCGAGGATCTCCTTGCCGGTGCCCTCCTCATGGGCGAGCGGATTGTCGGGATTCCCGTATTGGTCGAGGATGTGGGCGTTCGGAAGAACCTCCTGGAGCCGCTTGGCGACCCCGATGTGGCTCTCGGGATCGTCCCAGGCCGCCTCGGTCGGCGTGCGGATGATCTCGGCCCCGAGAGCCTCGAGGACGACCTGCTTCTCGCGGCTCATCTTTTCGGGCATCGTGATGATCATCCGGTACCCCCGAAGGGCGGCCGCGAGGGAGAGGCCGATACCCGTGTTTCCGGAGGTCGGTTCGATCAGCGTGTCCCCCGGCCGGATCCTCCCCTCCTTCTCGGCTTCGAGGAGCATGCGTACTCCGATCCGGTCCTTGACGGATCCGCCGGGGTTCAGGAACTCGCATTTCCCAAGGAGTTCGCACGGAAGGTCCCGGCCGATACGGGACAGACGGACCAGGGGGGTCCGACCGACGCAATCGAGAATGGAATCGTGAATCATCAGGCTTCTCCGATCGGAGGCGAAGATACCCCCCTGGGGCCGGATCCGCATGATCCGTTCGGAGAGCGGCCCGGGTATCGTGGAGGGGATGCGTCCAAGGGATCGGAGCCGCCTGCCCCGGAGCCTCGACGAAGGGGGCGGAAGGGGCTCGCGCGCCGGAGACCCGGGCTTCGACCGGGGACCCCGAGAACGGTCCGGGGGCCTCGCTTGTTTCGTTTCAAATCTCTTGTCGGGGTTTCGGGTTCGTCTCCTCCTCGGCCTGGGGGTCGGGGTCCTTCTCCCCTTGCTGGCCTTCTCCTGGTTCGGGACCCGCCGCCTTCGGGAGACGACGAAGGAGAGCCTGGCTTCCCACCTGCTCCGGGGGCTCGCCCGGGAGACCCGCGAACGCCTGAGGAGAAGGATCTTCGAGGGAGTCCGCGCCGCCGATTCGTTGTTCCTCGAGGATACTCTGCGGGCCTACCTGAAGGCCGTCCTTCCGCCGGGGGGCCCGGGGAGGCGGGAGCGGGAGATCCTGCGGACCTGGCTTCTCCGCCATGCCCCCGATCTCGCCCCGGCGGGCCGGATCCTGGTCCTGTCTCCCGATTCGAGGCTCCTCCTGGACTGGGGACCGGAAACGGGCCCCTCCTTCGTCTTTCCCGCTCCTCCCTCCGCTTTCTTCCCTCCCTCCTGGTTCGGGGAACCGGACGGGATCCGGATCCTCGAACCCCTTCCCGACCCCTTGGAGGAACGGCCGAATCCCTCCGGCAGTCCGGATCCCTCCTCGCGGGTCCTTCCGCGGGTCCTTCCGATTCGCGATTCGGATCAGGCCCTTCTGGGTTTCGGGGTGAGCCTCCTTCCCCTCGAGATCCTGCAGGAGGAGTTGGACCGGACGGCGGGGGTGCTGGAGGGGGATCTCGGGGTGGTCCATGGCGATGTCGGCCTGGTCGCCCCGACCGAGGGAGGGAGGCGCATCCTCCTGGATTCCCTGCGCTTCCGGATCGGAGGTCTCCCCGATTCCGGGGGAGAGGAGGGGATGCTTCGCGTGACCCTTCTCTTGGGGGAGCCTGGCATGGAGGAGAGCTTTCCGCCGCCTCTGGACCGCTGGGAGGTCGAGGTCCGGGCCTCCGAGTCCGAACTCCTTCGCAGGGTCGATGCTTCGGGGAGGGTCTTCTTCTGGTTGGTCTTGGGAATGCTTCTGGCGACCCTCGGGATCGCGAGTTCGATCTCCTGGGCCCTGACCCGTCCGCTGCGGAGATTGGAGGAGGCCACCGAGACCCTCGGGTCCGGGGACCTGTCGGTTCGCGTCGAGGAGATGGGCCCCCGGGAGACGCGCAAGCTGGCCCACGCCCTCAACACGATGGCCCGACAACTCGAGGAGGATCGCCGGCGTCGGGAGCAGGTCGAGCGGGATCGCGCCTGGACGCAGATGGCCCGCCAGGTGGCCCACGAGATCAAGAATCCCTTGCAACCGGTGAGATTGCACGCGGAACTGATCCTACGGCTGGTCGGGGAGGGCCTAGGGGAGCCGGAGAGGATTCGGAACTCCTCGGAGGTGATTCTGCGCCAGGTCCGGGCGATGCAGCGTATCGTGCGCGGATTCCAGGACTTCGCGAAGGCGGGTGAGCCCTGCTCGAAGGAATGGTTCCCGCTCGCCCCCATCCTCGAGGAACTCCGCGCCCTGTACGCCGCGGGAGAGAACGTGGATCTGCGGCTTCCCGCGGGGGATGGAGGGGGAGGTTTCCTCCTCCGAGGCGACCCCCTGCGCTTCCAGCAGGTGCTCGTGAACCTCGTCCAGAACTCGATCGAGGCCGCGGAGACCCTCCCGGCCAGGATCGAGATCGCGGTTTTCGAGATCCCTGGCCGTTTGAGGCTCGAGGTCCGGGACAGGGGGCGGGGTCTCCCCCAAAGGTCGGATGGGGATTGGTTCGAACCCTACGCCTCGACGAAAGAAGGGGGGACGGGGCTGGGGCTGGCGATCTGCCAGCGACAGGTCGAGTCGATGGGAGGGAGGATCGGGCTCGAGGATCGCGAGGGAGGGGGGACTGTGGCATGGATGGAATTCCCCTCCTCGGTCTTCTCTCCCGGGGGTGAAGAAGCATGAGGACCCTGCTGGTCCTGCCCTGTCTGGACGAGGAGGACGCCCTCCCGCACGTTCTCGGAGATCTCCCCCTGGGAGATCCCGAGATACGGGTTCTCGTCGTCGACAACGGCTCCACGGATCGCAGCGCCGAGGTCGCGCGGGACTTCGGCGTCGAAGTCGTTCCGGAACCACGGCGCGGTTACGGGGCGGCCTGTCTGCGAGGGATCTCCATGCGGAAGGACGAGGAGTGCATTGCCTTCCTCGATTGCGACCATGCCGACGACCCCCGCCTGTTGCCGGAGATCCTGGACCCGATCCGAAGGGACGAGGCGGATCTCGTCCTCGGTTCGCGGATGCTCCACCCGCAATCCCGGCGCGCCCTCCTCCCGCAGGCCCGGTTCGGCAATCGGCTCGCGGCCTTCTTTCTCCGAGCCTGGTTCGGTCTCCGCTGCACCGATCTCGGACCCTTCCGGGCGATCCGCTGGGACGCACTCGTGCGGATGGGGATGAGGGACAGGGGGTTCGGGTGGACGGTCGAGATGCAGGCCAAGGCGGGCCTTCTTGGATTGCGGACGCTCGAGGTGGCCGTGCCGTATCGGGAACGGATCGGCCGCTCCAAGATCACCGGAACTTTGAAGGGCACGTTCTGCGCTTCCTGGAAGATCCTGTCCACGCTCGTCGTTCTCCGTCTCCGGGGGAAACGCACCCTCAGGGAGGCCGCGGCGGGACTCGAGAGCGGATAAGGGGAGGCCGGAATCCCTGCATGTACGCGGCGGGGGCGCGGGGTTTCTGGACCCCGCGCCCCCGCGGTCCGTCCGGTCCGGAAGGACCGGACGGGTCTCGACGACGGATCAGGAGGTTCCGAGGACGAGGAAGAGGCCGTTGGAGAGGGCCCAGCCGGACGGGAAGGTCACGGCGTTCAGCGCCCAGTCCTGGATGACGACCTTGACGCCCTTGAGGGTCGTGTCGTTCGGGATGAAGAGCGGGAAGCTGTAGGTCGCGCCCCCGCCGGCCCCGAGAATGAAGAAGCCCGTGCCCCCGTTGTAGGCGTAGAAGTTCGGGGGAACCGCGGCCGGGGTCTGGGTCGGAACGCCGAGGACCAGAACGTGGACCGGGTTCGCGACCGAGGTCACGCCCTTCAAGGTCACGGTCGTGTTCAGGATCGGATCCTTGTCTGCGGAGAGGGCGGCCTTGCCGCGGACCTCGCCGATCGAGTGGGTCGTCGCGCCGTTGTCCATGCGGAAGATCCGTTGGTCGGTCGAGGGATTCATGTTGCCCCTCGTGTAGACGCGGCCGCTGTCCAGGGCGAAGGCGTTCCGGCCTTCGGTGTAGTTGTAGACGTTGCTGCTGCCCGCACTGTTGTAGTTGACGTAGAACGTCGAGGCCGTCGTCCCGCTGAAGGTCGTGACCATCGGTTCATAGCCGCCGGAGCCCGCGTTGCCTCTGTAATAGAGGCGCCTCGCCCCGACGGAGGTCAGGTAGGAGGGGTTCAGGTCCGGGGCGAAGTTGAACAGGGGGGCGGTTCCCGCCGCGGTCCCGTTCGACTTGAAGAGTTCGTATCCGACCGTGGGGGTGTAGGCCCGGAACATCAGGAGGCCGTTGTGGACCGTCAGGTAGGTCGGGTAGCTGCTCCCGGTGCCGGTGTAGATGTCCTTGAGGAGGACCGTTCCGGTCGAGGTCCCGTCGGTGACCCAGAGTTCGCGGCCGTGGCCGGAAGTCCCGACTCCGTCATAGGCCTGGAAGTAGACCTTGCCCTTGTAGTTGGTCAGGTAGCTCGGATAGCTGCTGCTGCTCCCGGGATAGATGTCCTTGATCCGGGCGGTGCCCCCGGCGGTGCCGTCGGAGATGTAGATCTCGTATCCGCCGTTGGAGAATCCTCCATAGGCCCGGAAGACGACCTTGTTGCCGAGAGGGGCGAAGAAGCTGGGATAGGAGCTTCCCGGTCCGGAATAGATGTCGGCGACCATGACGGTGCCGGTGCTCGTCCCGTCGGTCTTCCAGAGTTCGTAACCCTTCCCCGACACGTAGGCCTGGAAGTAGATCACGTCTCCGATCCGGGTCAGGTAGCGGGGGTTCGAACTCATGGAGCCCGAGTAAATGTCCTTGACCATCGCGGTGCCGGCGGCCGTGCCGTCCGAGGCCCAGAGTTCGGTTCCGTTCGTGCCGTCATTCGCGGCGAAGAAGACCTTGTTCCCGAGGCGGCAGAACGAGGAGCTGTAGGAGGACATCGAACTCAGAGTTCCGGTCCGGATGTCCTTGACGAGAGCCGTCGTGGTCGAGGTCCCCTGCGTGACCCAGAGTTCCTGTCCGTGTCCTCCGGTTCCGGTGCCGTCGGTCGCCGTGAAGAGGACCCTGCCGAAGCGGCTCGTCATCTGGCCGATGTTCTCGCTCGCGGTGATGGAGCCGAAGGTCCACTTGTTCGTGTCGATGAGGGCGGTCGTCGCCGGGGTGCCCTTGGAATACCCGAGTTCATAGCCCTCGGTCTTGCCGCGGACGTAGAAGGCGACGGTCCCCGCCACGACCTCGGTCGTGTAGTAGCCGTATCCGCTGAAGGATCCGGGATAGAAATCCTTCAGCATCATCGTTCCGGCGGTCGTTCCGTCGGAGACCCAGGGCTCGGAGCCCGCACCGCTCTTGTAGACCGAGCAGAAGACCTTTCCTCCGGACACCTCGAGGTACCGCGGAGATCCCGGGAAGGAGGCGAACTTCGTCGTTCCGGCGGTCGTTCCGTTCGTCGACCAGACCTCGTAGCTCGTGCCGACGCGGTTCGCGAACCATGCCTTTCCGGCAGCTACGGTGATGTCATAGATGTAGGAGCTGGTCGCGCCCGGGGCGATGTCCTTGAGCTGGACGGTTCCCGCGGCGGTGCCGTCGGTGATCCAGGGTTCGAAACCGCCCGCCGAGGTCCGACCCTCGAAGATCACCTTCGAACCGAGGACGACGCTCGTGTAGAGGTCGGTTCCGGAGAGAGGACCTGTGTAGATGTCTTTGACCATCGTCGTGCCGGCGGCGGTGCCGTCGGAGATCCAGAGTTCGGTCCCGTAGGCGGTAGTCCCGATCTTGGTGTTGGCTTGGAACAGGACCTTCGTCGTCCCGAGAGGCTGGAAATACCTCGGAGAGGAAGAGAGCGAGCCCGCGTAGATGTCCTTGAGCATGATGGTGCCGGCGGTCGTGCCGTCGGTGACCCAGAGTTCGGACCCGTTGGTTCCGTCGTTTGCGTAGAAGAAGACCTTCGTGCCGGCTCCATTGGCCATCAGGTAGTTTGGGTAGGAACTCAGGGATCCGGTCCGGATGTCCTTGAGCATCATCGTTCCGGCGGTCGTGCCGTCGGTGACCCAGGGCTCGGTCCCTTTGCCGGACAGGTAGCGGGTGAAGACGATCTTCCCGTTGCTGAGAGCGGCGAGGTTGTAGGGATTGGAGCCGGGGCTACCCGGTTCGACGTCCGCGAAGACCTTGGTGCCGGCGGCCGTGCCGTCGGTGACCCAGATCTCGCGCCCCTTCAAGGGACCGGTGGCGACGAAGTAGATCTTCGTCCCGACCTTGATCATGCTGCTGATCGAGGAACTGTTCGGGCCGGGGTTGATGTCCTTGACGAGGCTGACGTTCGTCCCGTCGAACTTGAAGAGTTCGTACCCCGTCGAATAGGTCCTACCCGAGAAATAGATCGCATTCCCCAGGCGGAGGTACTTCGTTTGGTTGGAATGTTGGGAAATCCGGGAGTAGGAGGGGTAGAAACTCGCGATTGGGGGATTGGCCGGAGTCGAATTGATGTCCTTTCCCAGGTAGTAGGCCTGGAATTGCGCTGTCGCGGTCCCGGCGATGCCGAGCATGGCGGCGGCCGCGAGGCAACCGAAGAGGGACAAAGGTCTGTCCTTGGACATGGCGAACCTCATTTCTGGAGGAGTGAAAAGGAAGTCGGGAAACGCGGCAGAGGAGTCTCTTCCGCTTCACCGGCCGTCCTTCCTGCCAGGGCGGATCCCCATCGTCCGGGGACGGGAGAAAGATGTCCTGGAGGAGAGGCAGTCGGCAGAGGATGGAAAGTCTAGGAAGGCCGGCGGGACCTGCAATCCCCGAGTTTTCCCGAGAACGATTCCGTTGCGAAGCCTTCGTCCGTTCTCCCCCCGGCTCCTGGCCGGGGGCCGCAGGGCTTGGGAGTGAAGGGAAGGAGGGAGTATCCTGGACTGCGAGGCGTCCTCCCGGGCCGCCGACGAATCACAGGCCTCCTGCGAATCCTCGCCGGAGCCTCGAGCCAGTCCCCCTTGCCGGGGCGCTTTGAGAGAAACCCGGAAAGGTCGAAGGAGAGTGCCCGCGCATTCTCCGAGATTGGGTCCCGACAGGAGACGAAGGTCGGATCTATGAAGATTTCCCGGATTGAGCGTTCTGCATCACCTCGAATCATGGAGGAGGCTTTCCGAGTTTTCGGGCGTTTCTCCGGGAAAAATTCCAGCTTGAAAAACAGGGCCGAACACTCGGGATGCGGCTTCCGGGGAGCGGGGGGGAGCGCGAGAACCGGTGTACTCGTGTCCGTCATCCTTCTCCTCGGTCTTGGCGCCTGGTGGGGTTTCAAGGAGATCCGGGGGACTGGCTCCGGGACGGAGCGGATCGACCCCGGGGCGGGGGCAGGTTCGGAGCTGGTCGAGGGAGGACGAAGGGAGAAGGCCCCGCCGGTGGATTCGATGACGGCGCCCCGGGTTCGGAAGGGAAGAGGGGAGCAGGGGGGAAGCCGCGGCGCGGGTGAGGGAACGGGGACGCCCGCCGGCGAGAGGGAACTCCTTCGGCTCGAGGAACACATCCACCGTCTGCAGACGACCTTCCTCGATCCGAACACCTCCACCGCGCAGAAGCTCTCCGCTCTCGAGGAACTCGTCCGAAACCCCTATTCGCGCGAGCGCGCCTACATGGAGATCGCCGAGGTCCTGACCGACCATCCGAACCGGGAGATCGTCGAGGGGGCGCTGGACATCGCCCGGCGCCATCCGAACGCTCTCGTCGACTCTTCGAAGCTCCTCGAGATCTTCGACAGCCGCTTCCAGAAGGACCTCGCCTTCCGCCTGAAGGTCATCGACACCCTCGGGGCCAATCGGAAGTATCCGGGCGCGAAAGAGGCCCTCGAATACCTGAAACAGCGGCATTCCTCGGGTATCCTGCAGGACGCCATCGAGAGGGCTCTGGGGGAGCACCACTGATCCCCCCCTCCGTTTCCCCGCCCCCCTCCTTCCTGTTCCCCCGCCGGTGATCCGTATGCGTCCTGCCGCCTTCGTTCCGATTCCTCTCCTCCTGCTGCTTGCCGCGCCTCTCGCCTCCCAGACGACGACCCCCAGGGATCCGCGGAGGGTCCTCGTCGTCTACAACGCGGATTGGCCCGACGGGAACGGGGACGGGATCGGGGATTCGAAGGAGGTGGCGGATCACTATGCGAGGATGCGTGGAGTTCCCGCCTCCAACCTGCTCGGGTTGAAACTCGGCAAGGTGGATCGGGCCTCCTTCCGCGGAAGCGCCGCGACCCAATGGGCTTCCTTCCACGACAACCTCGTCACTCCGCTGAAGGCGAAGCTGAAGGTCCTGGGGGCGACGAAGATCGATACGATCCTTCTCTGCTACGGCGTCCCGCATCGGATCGCCGCTCCGATCCGATCCCTGGCGCTCCGCGCGGTCGATTCCCTTCTCTGCGTCCCCGCGCAGATCGGAACGAGGAGCGGCTGGAACTTCAGCGGATATTGGAGGCGGAACACCTACTTCGAACATTCTCCGACCGTGGCTCCCGACCTCGGCCGTTTCGACCATGCGAAGCATCGTTATGGACTCGATGACTACTACCTCGTCACGAGGATCGACGGGATCCACGTCGAGGCCGCGAAGGACCTCGTCGACGCCGCGGTCTACGTGGAACGGCATGGGGCCAAGGGAGGAGGAAAGGTCGAGGGGATCGCCTATGTAGACAGCCGGCACGGCTTCAAGACCGATACCTGGCTGAAAGGGAACTATCCGAATTATCCGGGTTACTACACTTATCAGCTCTGGTCGTACCGGATGGCCTTCGGCAAGTTCCTGCCGCCCAAGGTCGGGTTGCCGGTGAAGTGGGAGTACTCGAACTACGAGATCGGGGAGAAGAACTCGACCGGAAAGGTGCTCGCCTACTGGTCCGACAAGACCCCCGCCGCCTCGGCCCCCGACGCGTTCCTCTACGGGGGTTGGTACAATTTCAGGCAATACCTCGATGTCTGGACCTGGCTGCCCGGTTCGATCGCCTGCGATCTGAACAGCAACTCGATCCGGGATTTCCACAACCCCAAGCGCAGCTCCCCCGCCTTCCTGTCGGAAGCCCTCGAACTGGGGCTCGCCGCGGGCTGCGGGGTCATCGCCGAACCCTACCTTCAAGGCCACGTCCGCCCCGAGGTTCTGATCCACTACATCGTCGAAGGCTTTACCTTCGCCGAGGCCGGGGCTCTCGCCGATCCTGCCCTCTTCTGGAGAGGGGTGCGGATAGGAGACCCTGTCTACGCGCCCTTCGATCGGAGCCTGCGCAGGACCCCGGATCGCAGCCCTCCCCCGGCTCCGCTTCTGGCCGTTCGCGCCCGGAACGGGACGACCGCGGATCTCTCGGTCCTTGTTCCGAGACGGCCCTCCGATCCCGATCTCTGCATCGCGACCCTGGCCTACGGGAAGCGCCCGATCATGGGGGCCTCCGTCTCCTCGAGGGCCGCCTACCACGGGCGCCAGGATTTCACGCTGAAGAACCTGGATGCCGCGTGGCCCGCCTATTTCCTTCGGGCGACGGTCCGGGATCCCGCCGGTAATCGGACGGCCGGAGCCCCGGGCGTCGTCTTCCATCATCCCTTCACCGGGGCGGGAACGGCGGTGGCCGCCGATCCGGGATCCATCGTTTCGGGGAACGACCTCGTCGTCCGCTATGCCGTGGCCGCCGTTCCCGATCTCTCCGCCCTGACGGCCTTCCATCTGGACCTCAAGGCCCCGGGATCCTCGACCTGGGTCGAGGCGACCTCTCTCCTGCTGCCCTTCCTCGCGGACATCGGTCTGGAACGGGGAGGTCGAGGGTTCTCCGGGCTGGCTTTCGCCCTCAAGGTCCCGAAGTTCTCCGGGCCGAAAGGGACCTGGGGTTTCCGAATCCGGGCCGCCAAGGGTACGGCGTCCTCCTCGGCCTCGACGACCGTCACCGTGCGGTGACCGGGGGGCCATCCCTACCGGTCGACCCGTCTCACCCGCGGGCTCCGCGCCGCGGCCGCCCCTCCGTCACTTCGCGATTCCTGCCTTCGCCATGGCTTCCCGGAAGTCCCGGGGCGGGGGGAGAGTCAGGCTGATCTCCTTCCTCAGGAGCGGATGCCTGAGAGCCAGGCCGAAGGCGTGCAGCATTGCCCGCCCGACCCGGAAGGGCATCCGCTTCCCCTTCCCGTATTTCCTGTCGCCGAGAATGGGATGCCCGACCGAGGCCATCTGAACCCGGATCTGGTTGCGCCGGCCGGTCGAGAGGCGGAAGGCGACCAGAGATACGTTCCGGCCTTCCTCGAGGACCGCATAGCGGGTCACGGCCCTCCTTCCGCGACCCTCCTCGACGCAGCGGACGATCTGGCCTCCGTTTTCGGCCAGCCGGGATAGGAGGACCCCTCGCTCGGGTCGCGGGCTACCGATCACGAGCCCCTGGTAGACCCGCTCGCAGCGATGTTTGCGGAAGAGGGGTTCGAACAGGGTCCTGGCCCTCTCGTTGCGCGCCAGGGCCAGGAGACCGCTCGTCTCCTCGTCGAGCCGATGGAGGAGATGCAGCTCGCAGGGTTCTCCCGAGGCTTCGAGCATCCGGCGGAGGATCGCCGGGACGCATCGGTCCGCGGGCCTGCCCGGGGCCCTGGTGCTGAGGAGCCCCGGGGGTTTGGAGACGACGAGGAGATCGGGGTCGGAATGGACGATTTCGAGGGAAGGATTCATGACCTTCTCCGGAGGCCCGCTCCGGGAATCTCCGTTGGAACGGGAATGTCCGGGGCGCAGGAGGAGACCCCCGAAGGAGGGTGGGCCTCCGAGTCCGTTCCCGGCTCAATCTCGAAGCGGCCGGAGGTCGAAGAGACGGAACAAGTTACCGTCCCGATTCGGGACGACGTGAGGTAGAGGCGTCGGAGGGAAGTTTGCATCTGGAGCCCGACTGGTTCGAGGATCCCGCCTCGGGAAGATTGCTCGTCGTGGATCGCGAGACGGGGACCTTCCGGACGGTGAAGGAGTCCTTGCGCGGAGGAGGGTTCGAGGTCGAGTTCGCCCAGGACCTCCGGGAAGCGCAAGCCCTCCTGCGAGGGCGCAGAGTAGACCTGATCCTTCTCGGCATAGAGGGGGGACGGCAGGACTACCTGCGGCGGGCGGCCCTCCTCCGCGAGTTCGAACCCCTGGCTCCCGTCGTCGTGATGGCCGAGGGACGGGGAGACCTCGCCTCGGAGGTCATCAAGCTCGGGGCCCACGATTTCCTCGCCAAGCCGATCGATCCGATGCGCCTCGGTCCGGTCGTCGCGGAGGGGTTGCGGACGAGCCGGCAGAGCCGGATCAACCTTCGTCTCCTCCGGGGGGTCGAGGAGGCCAAGGAAGCAGGCGTCCCCTTCGGGGTCTCCCCCTCGTTCCGGCGGATGCTGGCCCGCTTCGAGGAACTCCTCGACTGCAAGAACCCCGTCCTCATCGTCGGCGAAGGTGGAACGGGCAGGGAATCCCTGGCCCGGGGGTTCCACCGGCGCCGGGGGGAGAAAGGACGGTTCCGCATCTTCCACGGGCGGACGCTTCGGAAGAAGGAGGAACTCCGGTTCCTCGAGGAGAGGAACGAGGGGGGGACGGTCTGCATCTTTGAGATGCGGGAAATGTCCCGGCGGCTCCAGGGGACCCTGGCGAGCTGGCACGAATGGAAGAGAGGAGCCTCGACCCGGGAGCCCGACCTGATCCTGATCCACACCGGGGACGAAGGCTTCGAGCCGAGAGAGGGGGATTGGCATCCGGCCTTCCATTCCCTGTTGAAGGAGACCGCGAGGATCGCCGTCCCTCCCCTCCGGGAACGGAGGGAAGACCTGCCCTTCCTCGCGACGATGGTGCTGGACACCCTCGTGGGTGACCTGTCGCACAAGGGCTTCACCTTCGAGGCCCTGATGCTGCTCGAGATCCTGCCCTGGCTCGGCAACCTCCCCGAACTCGCGAAGATCGTCGCGAAGGCATGGATCCTCGCCGAAGGTGATCCGATCGGGAGACGGCATCTCTGCGGGGCGAGCGAGGACCTCGCGCGCGCGTTCCTCCCCGCGAGGATCGAGGAGGGGGAACTCCTCGAGAGGTTGGGTCGGACCCACAGCAAGGAAGCCGACATCCTTCCCTTCGAGGAGGAGGAGAAGCGGATCCTCTCCCGAGCCCTGGAGGCGACGGAAGGGAACGTCAGCCGGGCGGCGGAACTCCTTCGGATCGGAAGAGCGACCCTCTACCGGAAGATCCATCAATACGACCTCTCCACGAAGAGGCGGCGGCGGAGAGCGGGGAGCCCCGAGGCCTGAATCTCAGACCCTTCTCGCGTCCAGGCGGTGCCCGGCCGCCCGATAGCGTTTCTTCAAGGCGGCGAGCCCTCCTTCCCCTGTCAGATGCTCCGCCGCGTCTTCATCGAGATGGAGCGAGACCCGGGAGGCCTTCAGCGCGTATCCGATCGAAGATCCGAGCCCGGCCTCTTCCGCGGAGGGATCGGCGAAGGCCCGCGCGACCGCTTCCGCCTTGGAACTCCCGATGGCCGTGATCCAGATCTCCCGGGCCCTGAGGATGCTGCGCGGACCCGCCGTCAAGGCGAAGGGGGGGACGCGCTCCTTCCCGCCGAAAGCCGGGGCAAGGGCCTCTCGGGTCGAATCGCTCGTTCTCGTCAGGTGGGTCTCGGCCTCGAAGCGGGTCCAGGGTCCGTCGTTGAAGGCCATGTGCGGGTAGGGCATCGGGCCGACGCCGAGGTTCGCCAGGTCCGGGGGATCCTCCGCGAGAAGACTCTCGTAGGCTTCACAGGCCCGGCGGACCCTCCCAAGGATTCCGCCGGCGTGGTCCGCGATCCGGATCTCGGAACCCGGGTCCCCGGTCTCCGGGTGGGGGGGGGACGACCAGGAGTCCGGATCCTCGCTGAGCTGTTTCTCGATCTCCTCGCAGGTGCAGAGGTCCTCGGGAGGAAGCACCCAATCGCGCGGGCGCCGGGGAGGGGGGAGGGGACCGAGGAGATGCTTGCGGATGTACCTCGTGAAGCATCCGGGATGATCTAGATCCGTGAAGCCTCCCCTCGGATGCAGGAGCAGACCGTCGAGCAGCCGGATCCTGGCTCTCGACAGGTCGAGGCCGGAACTCGTGCAGATCTCGTAGATCCTCCGTGGAGTGTTCCCCGTGTTCAGGAGGAGGACGGCGTCCGGCTTGTCGGCGAGAAGGCGCATCAAGGCCTCTGCCCGGTTCCGGGCCAGGGCTTCTGCGTCCTCGTGGATCCGCAGCTCGACTTCCGCCATCGGGTCCTTCACCCCCTTTGCCGGTTCGGTTCGTGGAGGGGGGGGACCTCTGCGAAGGCTGCGGCGGCTGCCCGGAGGCTTCGCGAGGCCTCGGGCTCGTGGCCGTCGGTAAGGGCCGACCAGGCCCTGTGGAGGAGCCGCTCCCCCCGGGAGAACGCGGACATGAAGCGGGCGAAAGCGACCATTCCGAACTGGTGGATGATCGCCGCCCTCCGCTCGATCACGGGATCGAGCGCTCCGATCTGGATCTCGTCGAGAGCCTTCTTGATCTCCTCCCGAGCCTCTCCCTCCTCGGCTTCCTCGAGCCGTTCGACCAGGGCCAGGCAGGTCTCGGAGATGTGCGCCGGGACCGAATGGATATCGAGGGTCTCCTCCGGCGTCCCTTCCTTCCCCGGGCCGCCGGCCCGCTTGCGGAAGCGCAACTCGAGTCCGAGGAGTCCGGTCGCGATCGCGAGGGCCGCAGAGGGGAGGACGACCGCGGGTTCGGTCGCCGGGACTTGCATCGCGAAGAAGGCCGCGCCTGCGAGGCTCGTGAGGCAGAGCAGGAAGACCGGAAGGTCGGGGAGCGGCTTCAGGAAAGGGATTCCCGTGAAGAGGTCGCGGTCGTCGTTCATCTGCGTCAACCCCTGCCGGCGATCTGATAGAGGGAGAGGGTGAGGGCCGTCAGGGCCTCGCCGAGGATCAGGCCCGCCGCGAAGGGGACGAGACGCCTCGCGAGGAAGGCCCTTCCCCTGATACGGCCGAGGGCGATCGAGATCAGGCAGCCGATTCCGTAAGAAAGGGTAATCTCCGCGGGAAGGTACATCGCAAGTCCGACGAGGACCCCGATTCCGGCGAAGGGCAGGAGGGAGACCATGCCACCCAGGAGGGTTCCAAGTGCGTACTTGTCCCAGGGGACATCTCCCTTCACGAGTCCTTCTACGACGGCCTTCAAGGCGTCTGCCTGCGGGGCCGGAAGCTTCGTTCCGGGGCCGAATCCTCCGCGTCCCCCCTCGCCGGCCGTCCAGAGGATGTAGATCGTACCGACGGCCACGGCGGGTCCGATCCAGGTGAGGAGGAGCTGCGTGAGTTGCTGCTTCCACGGCCTCGCCCCCACGAGGTGTCCGGTCTTCAGATCCTGCATCATGTCGGCGCACTGCGAAGCGCCGACGCAAACCGCAGCTCCGATGAAGATCGTCGGGACGACGGCTTCGTCTCCGAGGATCAGGAGCATCAGCGTACAGGCGATCAGGGCCATGCCCGAGATCGGAGAGATGTCGGTCATTCCGGTCGCCTGGGCGACGATGATGCCGGCGAGAGCGAGCCACAGGCCGCCGACGACGGCGGTCAGGAGGGCAGGTCCGAGGGGGAGGTCCGCGCCGAGCCAGCCGGCGAGGAACAGGAGCGCCAGGGACAGGAAGGCCCCGGTGACGATGAAGGAGGCCGGAGCCTCGTCCCTTCCGCCGCCGGAGACCCCCGCTCTCTTGAGCGAATCGAAGGCCGCCTTGATCGCCGGCCAGGTCAGGAGGACGCCCATCAGGGCCCCGCCGACGAGGACCCCGATCCCGAGGGGGCGCAGCATCTCCGAGTAAAGGAATCGGGTTTCCGCCGCCCCTTCATGGCCGGCCGTCCAGCCCGCGAAGTGGGCGCCCGGGGCGAGAATCCACCAGGCGAGCACCGCGCCGAACGCGAAGGGAAGGCCTCCCCTGCCTGCGAGCATGCCGGCGGCGACGTTCATCAGGCTCAAGGAGAAGACGACCGAGGTGTAGGGACCGAGTCCGAGAAGGGGGCCGAGGTCGATCCGTTCGGGAAGGAGCACCGCGTTGCCTTCGGCGAGACCGTGCCAGTCGACGCAGATCTTGAACACCGCGGAGATCAGGAGACCGGCTCCGAGGAGGAGTGCCTTGTCGAGGGATTCTCCGGGGGTCTTGAGGATGCTCGCGACCGCGAGTCCGCTCGGGAAGCGGAGGCGCTCCATCTCGATCATCTGCTTGCGCAGCGGGGAGATGACGGCGAGCCCGAGGAGGGTCCCCGAGGTCGCGGCGAGAACGGCGGCTAGGATCGAGAACTCCCCGGCGTAGCCCATAAGGAAGAGGGCGGGGATCGTGAAGACCGCTCCCGCGCTCGCGACGTTGACCGCCGAGGCTCCGGTCTGGACCTGGTTGACCTCGAGGATGGATCCCCGGCCCCGGCCGAAGGGACGAAGGAAGGCGAAGCCGAGGATCGCTCCGATCGTCGAGCCGGCGAGCGTGAACCCCAGCATCAGCCCGCTGTAGGTGAAGGCCGCGCACATGGCGACGCCGATCACGAGGGAGACGAGCAGGGACGCGGCCGTGAACTCCCGGTAGGGAGGATGTTCTCCGTTCATCGTCCCCCCGTCCGTTTAAGGGAGGCCCCGGCGGATCCGGCCCCGGCCGCCGGGGACCCGACCCCCGTTTCGAAGAACTCTCGGTGGAGGGCCGAGACCGCGGTTCGGACATCCCCCTGATCGAGAACGAGGGAGAGGTTCACCTTGAGGGCCCCCATGCTGACCATTCGAATCGTGACCCCTTCGGAGGAGAGGGGACGGAAGACCCGTTCGGGTACTCCGGTTCGATGCCGGATTCCGTGCCCGACGACGCAGACGAGACCGAGATCCCGTTCGATCTCGACCGACCCCAGCGCCTCGAGATCCGGGACCGCCTGGTCGAGTCTCTCCGGGGTGTCGAGGGTCACCGAGACGGAGACCTCGGAGGTCGCGACGACGTCGACCGAGATCCCGTGGCTTTCGAACACCCGGAAGAGGCGGGCCAGGAACCCGGGCTGGGCGAACATCCGCCCGCTTTCGACGCTGACCAGTGTGATCCTCCGTTTGTGGGTGATGCAGCGCACGGGGATGTCTTCCTCCGGGAACTCCCTCCGGAGCAGGGTTCCCGGGGAATCGGGACGATGCGTGTTCTTGACCCGGACGGGGATGTCCTTGGCCTCGGCGGGGGCGAGGGAGGCTGGATGAAGAACCTCGGCCCCGTAGAACGCGAGTTCGGCGGCTTCCTGGAACGACATGGAGGCGATCGGCCTCGCCGAAGGCACGAGTTTCGGGTCGGCGGTCATCACCCCGTCCACGTCCGTCCAGATCTGGATCTCCTCCGCCCCGCAGACGTTCCCGAGGAAGGCGGCGCTGAGATCACTGCCGTTGCGCCCGAGCGTGCAGGTCGCCCCGCCCGGACCCTCCGCGAGGAAGCCGGTCACGATGGGGATCCCTTCGATTCCTTCGAGCCGTTTGGGGATGCGGCCGTCGTCGGGGAGGAGGACTCCGGCTCCGAACGGGCCGGAGGAGCGCATGCCGAGTTCCTTCGCCTCGACCGCTTCGGCGGGCAGGCCGGTGGCCCGGAAGAAGGCGGCCACGATCCGCGCGCTCAGCCGCTCGCCGAAGGAGAGGACCGCGTCCCGGGAGCGGGGGCTCAATTCCCCGACGAGGGAGATCCCGCGGCAGAGGTCCTCGAGTTCCCGGAACAGCGGGGCGCAGAGTTCGGGATCGAGACCGAGGTCGGAGAGGATCCTCGCATGTTTCCCGCGAATCCCGTCGAGGTCGTGGTCCTTCCCGACCGCATTGCGGGCCAGGTCCTCGAGGAGGTCGGTGACCCCCGCGTGTGCCGAGACGACGACCAGGGGCCGGCGATCCCGGATCCGTCCGACCAGTGCAGCGACTTTTCGGATGGCGGCCCCGTCCCGAAGGGAGGTCCCGCCGAATTTCATTACGATCATCGGCTCTCCGTCCTATGAGGGAGGCATCCTAGCCCGGTCGCCGGGGCATCGCTAAAATCCCCGCGCTTTCGGCATCGCCCTGCGTGGGGTCCTCCGGGATCCCGGGCCTCGACAAGGAGTCGGGTTCATGTCCTCGGTGGAAGATCTCATCTACGATTGGAATGTCGAGGAAGGCCATTTCCTTCCGGGAGCGCCGATCGGGTTCGACGACGAGACCCTGCGGGACGGCCTCCAGAGTCCGAGCGTCAAGGACCCGTCCCTCGACGAGAAGATCGCCCTGCTCCACCTGATGAGCGAGTTGGGTATCGACACGGCGGACCTGGGGCTGCCGGGCGCGGGGGGCCGGCCGAGGGAGGAGATCCTCGTCCTCGCGAAGGAGATCGCAGACCAGGGGCTGAAGACCCAGGCCAATGTCGCCTGCCGTACCGTGGTCTCGGACATCGAACCCGTAGTCGAGATCAGCCAGAAGGCCGGCATCCCGATCGAGGTCTGCGCCTTCATCGGTTCGAGCGCGATCCGCCAATACGCGGAGGGTTGGGAGCTGGACACCCTTCTCGGTCATACCCGTAAGGCCCTGGAGTTCTGCCGGGATCACGATCTTCCGGTCATGTACGTGACCGAGGACACGTCGAGGGCTCATCCCGAAACGATCCGCGCCCTCTTCTCCCTGGCGATCGATCTGGGGGCCGGGCGTCTCTGCGTCTGCGATACGGTCGGGCATTCGACCCCATCCGGGGCGCGGGCGGTCGTCCGTTTCGTGCGGGGCATCGTCGAGGAGTCGGGGGCGGAGGTCGGAATCGACTGGCACGGCCACCGGGACCGCGGGATGGACCTCGCGAACTGTCTCGCGGCCATCGAGGGAGGGGCCACTAGGATCCACGGAACGGCCCTCGGGATCGGAGAGAGGGCGGGGAACACTCCGATGGACCTGCTCCTCGTCAATTGCCGCCTCCTCGGATGGATCGACAACGACCTGACGAAGCTCCCCGAATACGTCGCCCGCGCTTCCGAGGCGGTCGGGGTCCCGATTCCGGACAACTATCCGGTGCTCGGGCGGGACGCCTTCGAGACGGGGACGGGGGTGCATGCTTCGGCGGTCATCAAGGCGATGAAGAAGGGACGGACCGAACTCGCGGACCTCGTCTATTCGGGGGTCCCCGCGGGAATGGTCGGACGCGAACAGAACATCCGGGTCGGGCCGATGAGCGGGAAGTCGAACGTCGTCTTTTGCCTGGAACGCCTGGGTCAACCGGCCGACGAGGAGAGGGTCCGCCGGGTCCTCGAACGGGCCAAGGCGAGCAAGGCCCTGCTCAGCGACGAGGAGATCCTAGAGGCCGCGGCCGGGGACTGACGGGGGAAAGAGGGGTTCAGCCCTCGGGCGTTGAACCGCGGGCCTCCTCCTTGAAGGTCCCGGGGCCGTTGTCGAGAGGGGGAAGCCCCCGTCCCTTCCAGCTTCCGGAAACCCGGTGCTTGCACTGGAAGCACTTGTGGTAGCCGGAGGCCTGGCGTTCGCGGCAGAGACCCGGGCGCACGGCCTGCTGGAGGAGAGGGGGCAGGCCTGCCTTCCGGTCGGGGCAGAGGATGTGCCCCTCGGGAGGGGTGATCCGGAGCTGTGGCGGCCCCGGGTCGACGGCGGGTTCCGGAGCCGGCCGTTCCCTGGGCTCCGAGACCTCACCCGGAAGAAGGGGGCGCCGGCCACGGATTCCCCGGTCGGAGAGATCCTTCGTGAGCCCGCTTTTCCGCGGGGCCCGGAGGCCCTGGCGGACGGGCCGGATCTCGAGCCCCTCGCCCGGATTCCGGGTTCCGGACTCCGTCCCGAGCCTTCGCGCTTCCTGCTGCTCGACCAAGATTCTCGTCTTTCCGACCATCCGAATGCCCGCCCTCAACACCCGGGGGCCGGACCCTCCTGCCGGCTCCCACCTGGAAGCCGGGTACGATAGAGACCTCGAAAGCCCGGGATCAAGCTTTCCGGAATCTGAGGAAAAGTTCCCGTGCCCGCCGGAGTTGATCCGGGGCCTCGGCCGAATGCCGGGACAGTTCGAAACAGACGGGTCCGTCCCAATCGATACCCTCTAGGGCCCGGAAGGCCTCTGCGAAATCCACGACTCCTTCTCCCGGGGGAAGATGAAGATGCGTCCCCGAGGGGACATCCTCGAGGTGGACCTGGCGGCAGATCCCGCGGACTTTCGGCAGGACCTCGGAGGGGCTCCCTTCCCCGGTGACGTAGAGGTGGCCGATGTCGACGCAGATCCCGAGGATTTCAGGATTCCCCAAGGAGCCACGGAACGCGAGGGCCTCCTCCACGGTCTCGATGCACATGCCGGGTTCGGGCTCGAGGGCGAGGGGAACGCCCGCTTCCCGGGCCCGCCCGCCGAGGACTTCGAAGCCTTCCCGGAGGCGTGCCAGGGCGACTTCCGGAGAGACCCCCTCGGGCCGCGTGCCGGACCAGAAGCTCAGGGCCTCGGCTCCGAGGTCTGCGGCGAGTTCCAGGCAGCGGAGGAGCAGGTTGAGCCGCCGGCGCCGCGCCGCGGGATCGTTTTCGAGAAGGTTCGGACGATGCTTGCGGAGGGGATCGAGGAGGAAGCGTCCGCCCGTCTCCAGGACGACCGTCATGCCGAGACCTTGAAGGAGGGCGGCGGTCCTTTCGACCTCCGAGGGCCGGCAGCGCATGGGGTCGAGGTGGGGGACGTCGGGAGTCAGGGCGACGGCCTCGAAACCGAGATCCGCCATCATCCGCAGGGCCTCGTCCAGACGATGGTGCGCGAGGCCGTTCGTGTTGTATCCGCAGAGCATCCGCCGGGCCCGTCTCGGCCCACTCGACCTATTTCAGGTGCCCGATCTTGTGGATCCGGGTCATCAACTTGTTCCAGCGAGTGTAGCGCCGCATCAGGTCCACGATCGGGGCGGGCACGGCCCACTCCTCGAGGGAGGCCTCTTCTTCCCAGTCGAGCTGGGGCCGGATCCGGCCGAAGAGCCGGTCGAGATGTTCCCGGGCTTCGCGGACCTTGGCGTTGAAGACCTTCTGGTCGGGTTCCCCCTTGTGACGGAGGGCGACGTTCCAGGCCTCCTTGGCCTTCCGGTAATCGGCCTCGCAGTCCGCGAGGAGCGAGGAATCGATCGCGGGGGCGGGGCGGGCGGGGGGCTTGCCCGGAGTCCCCGGCCCGCGCGCGGGGGAGGGGGCCGGACGCTGCTTGGAGGGTGTGGCCCGGGGGGCGGCGGCGGCCTCGTGCGTTCCGGAGATCCGCCCGGTTTTCTTCCCCCCCGTTCCCGAGTTCAGGGCGAAGAGGAGCAGGAAGAGGCCGAGCCCTCCGATCCCGAGGATCCAGGGGAGAGGGTTCGGGGAGGAGGAGGGCCGACCTCGTCTCGCCGGAGGGCGTCTGCTCCCGGGAGCGGTCCTTCTTCCCCGCGGGCGGGATCGACTCGATGCGGATCTTCGCGTAGCCATGAGGGGCGGCATCTTCGGGAAGGGGAGGGAGACTGTCCAGTTCCCCGGAGGTTTCGAGCCGCCTTCCCTGCATTTTGCCGGCATGGACGTCCGGGTGATTCCCCTTTCGGCCCCGTGCCGCTCTCTCGGCCGGAAGTTTCCTGTACGTGACCCTCGGACATGTCCTGCCCGAAACGCTTCATGGAGAAGGGCGACGGATTCCGAAGATCCTGTTGGTCCTTGCTGGGGCGGGAACCTCCTCGGTGTTGTAATGTTCCGCCTTTTCCGTCCTCCCCCCGTCCCGGGAGGCGCCGCTCTCCGGAGCGCGCCGGCCTCCCATGTCCGAACATGAGCCGCAAACTTCCGAAGACCTACGACCCTTCCTCCGTGCAAGGCCCGATCTACCGGCGGTGGCTCGAGGCCGGGGCCTTCCGGGCGACCCCCGACGAGCGGAGGGACCGCTACGTCATCATGATGCCCCTGCCCAACGTCACGGGCGCCCTCCACATGGGGCACGCGATGGACAACGTCATGCAGGACCTCCTGATCCGGTGGCATCGGATGAAGGGAGACAACACCCTCTGGCAGCCTGGCACGGATCATGCCGGTATCGCGACCCAGGCCGTCGTCGAAAAGCGTCTCTTCGAACTCGAGGGGAAGACCCGCCACGACATCGGGCGGGAGGCTCTCGTCGAGCGCATCTTCGAATGGAAGGACCGCTTCCAGGCCCGGATCGTCCGCCAGCAGCAGGAGATGGGATGCTCCTGCGACTGGGACCGTCAACGCTTCACGATGGACGAGGTCTGCGCGAAGGCGGTGCGGGAGACATTCTTCCGAATGTTCCGGGACGGCTTGATCCACCGCGGAGCCCGCCTCGTGAACTGGGACTGCCACCTGCGGACAGCGATCTCCGACGACGAGATCGAATACCGCACGGTTCGCGGACATTTCTGGCACCTGCGGTACCCCTTCCTCGAGCCCGAGGAAGGCGAGCCTTCGGAGGTCGTCGTCGCGACGACCCGCCCGGAGACGATGCTCGGAGACACCGCGGTCGCGGTGCATCCCGATCCCAGGGGGGTCCTCGAATCCTTGAAATCTTCCGATCCGGAGGCTGCGGAACTCCTGGAGGAACGGCTTCCTCTGCTCGAATCTCTCGTCCGTATGGCGAAGGCCGGTCGCCGCCTGCGCCTTCCGCTCCTCGGGCGCGAGATCCCGCTGATCCTCGACGAGTGGGCGAAGCCCGAGAAGGGATCGGGCTGCGTCAAGATCACCCCCGCCCACGACCCGAACGATTACGAAGTCTGGCTCCGGCACCGTGAGGAGATTGATTGCATCAACCTGCTCGAGCCCGACGGGCGCTACAACGACCGGGCGGGACCCTACGCGGGGCTCGACCGCTTCGAGGTGAGGAAGAGGGTCCTCGCCGATCTCGAGGCCGGCGGGTATCTCGTGGCGGTCGAGGACCGGGAGATCGAGATCGGACACTCGGACAGGTCCAAGACCCCGATCGAACCCTTCCTGAGCAAGCAGTGGTTCATCCGCATGGGGGACATGGAGGGCGGGGTCGTCATGGGGCGGGGGACGGAGAAGGAGTTCCGGGCCGAAGGGCTCGCGCAGGCCGCGATCGACGCGGTCCGCGGAGACTGGCGGTCGGCGACGGGACGGAAGCTCGCGTTCTATCCCGATCCCGAACGCTACGCGAATACCTACGTCAACTGGCTTTCCGAGAAGCGCGACTGGTGCATCAGCCGCCAGCTCTGGTGGGGGCACCGGATCCCGATCTGGCACGGAAACCCGGGAGCGGAGGATCGGGAGAAGATCCGTGAGGCGGTCCCGGCGGGGGACCCGGACGTCGTATTCCGGGAGGACGGCGAGGAGGTGCAGGTCTGCCTGCGGAATCCCGAGGCAGAGGGCCGCCTCGCGGGCTTCCTGGAGTCCCATGGGCTCGAGCACGATCCGGACGTTCTCGACACCTGGTTCAGTTCGGCGCTCTGGCCGCACAGCACATTGGGTTGGCCGGAACCGAACCCCGACCTCGATTATTACTATCCGGGGTCCTGCCTCGTCACCGGACGGGACATCATCACGCTCTGGGTCGTTCGGATGGTCGTCATGGGGCTCTACAACCTCGGGGACCTACCGTTTACCGACGTGTTCATCCACGCGAACATCCTCGACGGCAAGGGGGAGCGGATGAGCAAGTCGAAGGGGAACGGGATCGACCCCGTGGACATCATCGAGGTCTATGGGGCGGACGCGATGCGTTATGTGCTCGCGGACATGCAGACCGGCATGCAGGACATCCGCCTGCCGGTGCAGGCCGTGTCCCCCTTCACCGGGAAGTTCGTCGACCTCGCGACCGCGAAGCACGGCAGGAGCGTGTTCACGTATCTCTGTCCCGAGACGGGCAAGGAGTTCGACGTCCTCGGAACGATGTCCGACCTCCCGTCCGCGAAGATCCTGAGCGACCGATTCGAGGTCGGCCGGAACTTCTGCAACAAGCTCTGGAACGCGGTCAGGTTCGCCCTCCTGAATCTCGAGGGGACGGTCTTCACCCCGCTCGACCTCGGGTCCCTGGACCCCGAGGACCGGTGGATCCTCTCCCGGACGGCGCGGGCCGTGGCCGGGACCGAAGAACGCCTTCGGGCCTACAACCCCTCCGCGGCGATCGGCGGGATCCGGGAGTGGTTCTGGGGCGAAGTCTGCGACTGGTATCTCGAACTCTGTAAGCCGAGGCTCTCCGACGAGGGGAGGGCCCCCGCCGTGCGCCAGGTCCTTGCCTTCGTGCTCGACCAGGCCCTCAGGCTCCTGCATCCCTTCGTCCCCTTCGTGACCGAGGCCCTCTTCGAGGCCCTGGACGGGCTCGCGCCCGAGCGGGGGATCGAGGAAGCTCTTCCCCGAGAGGCCCTCCTTGTGAAGGCCCGCTGGCCGGAGCCCCGGGAGGCCCACTTCGATCCGGCCCTGGAGAGGGATTTCGACCTTTGCCGGGAGGCCGTCCGCGCGGCGCGGGATCTCAGGGCGCGCCACCAGGTTCCCCCGAAGGCCAGGCTCGAGGCCGTGATTCTCGCGGACGGCGAGGCCCGGGAGGCCCTCGAGAGACTCAAGCCGGTGCTCGAACTCCTTGCGGGACTCGAGCGTGTGGAGATCGGGCCGGATCTCCCGAGACCGGAACTCGCCGCGACCGCGATCTTCGGGGATCGGGAGCTGCATCTCGGGGGGGTCCTGGATCCGCGGAAAGAGCGCCGGCGTCTCGAGAAGCAGCTCGCGGAACTCGAGGGGCTGGTCTCTTCTCTCGAACGGAAGCTGGCCAATCCCTCCTTCCTCGAGCGCGCCCCGGCCGAGATCGTCGTCCGGGAGAAGAGAAGGCTGGAAGAGACCCTCGGGCGGAGCCGGAAGGTCCGGGCGGCCCTCGAGGCCCTTCCCCCTTCCTGAAGGCCCCGGGGAAGACCTCGGGCGGTTCTCCGTCGGATATGCTTTCCCCTTGCCCTCTCGATTCCGGAGATCCTCGATGCGAAGAATCCTTTGTTCCGCCTTCCTGGCGTTGATCCTCCCCGGAGGAGCCTATTCCGCCCAGGTCCCGGTGCCGGCGGGAGGTCAGGGGCAGGGGGAACCCCCGCCTCCCCCGCCTCCGCCCCCCGATGCGAGCGGGGAGGCCGGGCAGGGCGGACAACTTCCGCCCGAACTCGTGGATCCAGGGGCGGAACGTACCGCCCTTGGAGACCAGGAGATCGACCAGTTCGGGCTCGGAATCCTGGTCGAGGTCGCGCAGACCCCCCCCCGCCTGGCGCCCGGGGAGAGCGGCGAGATGCTCCTCATCGTCCTGGTCCCGAGGGGCGGATCGAAGATCCGGACGGATCTCGGACTCCACCTCGATTCTCCGCAAGGGCCGCTGGTCTTCGGTCCGCCCCGCTTCGATCCCCCTCCGCGGGGCAAGACATTCTACGACGATACCTTCCTGATCCACGTGCCGGTCACCGTACGCCCAGATGCCGCGAAACAGCCCTGGCCGGTCCGGGGCACCTTGAGCCTCAAGGGGAATTTCCGGTCGCCCGAGCCCGGGAGGGACCTGGTCCGCGAGCATGGACACCGGTACGACTTCGGAAAGGCGGAGCGAGGGTTCGCCGGGATGATCCGCGTCGGGAAACCCTGGCCCAAACCTCCGAAGCCTTCGCGGGGGACGGAGGCCCGGGGGGAGGGGAGTCCCCCTGCGGGCGGTTCTGCGGGGCTTCCGGCCCCGAAGGGGGAAGAGCGGGCCTCCGATCCCGAGGAAGGGGAGCGGGGGAGCGGACCTGGACACGCCCTGGTCGAGGTCGAGGGCGAGGGCGGGGAATCGCCGGCCGGAGGGATCGGAGAAGATGATAGCTCTTCGGAGGGAGAGGGGCTCCCCCGGTTCTGGCTGGGTCTGCTGCTGGCCGCTCTCGCGGGGGTCGGTCTGCTCGTCTTCCTCCGGAAAGGAACCTCCTGAGGTTCGGGGGGGCGGAGCGAGCCGTGAGGACCGAGTGCTACATCACGAGAAGGGCGGAGTTCTCCGCGAGCCATCGGCTTCATGACCCCGCCCTCGACGAGGAGGAGAACCGCCGCCTGTTCCGGGAGTGCAACTGGGAGGGCGGGCATGGCCACAATTATCTTCTGGAGGTGACGGTCGCCGGGCCCGTGGACCCGAGGACCGGCATGGTCGTGAACCTCAAGGACCTGAAGGCCGTGATCGAGGAGCGGATCCTCGGCCCCTGCGACCACCGGAACCTCGACCGGGATGTTCCGTTCCTCGAGGGAATCATTACGACGACCGAGAACCTCTGCATCGCCTTCTGGGAGGAGCTCGAGGAGGGGCTGAGCGAAAGGATCGGAGAGGCCCGCCTCCACCGAATCCGGCTCCGGGAGACCCGGGACAACTTCTGCGAGTACTTCGGTCCGGGTCCGGCCCCGGACGGTTGAGGTCCCGGGCCTCCGATTCCGGGCCTCGGCTCGCGATGGGGACGGGGAAGCGGTTCCCGGGAACAAGGAGATCCCGAATTCGGGAACATCGGGGGCCTTCCTGCGTTCTCATCGGAAGGACCGGGGAACGGGAAGGCGAACCCTGCGTTGTGGGTCCGAAGGGAATCTTTTCGCACTGGACTCGCATGGGTGCGAGATTTGCGAATCTCTGGTAAGAATCCCAAAATCCCCCGAGCTACTGCCAGGATGTCAGGAGACCTTCGAGTTCCCACGGATTCCGGGCCCCGGCGTCCGACGGGATGGCGCGGCGGGGCCTTAGAGGTTGAAGCATGAATCGGCGCAGAACGTCACTTCCGGCATTCCTGAAGAGCCTTTCGAAGGGGGCGGCTCTGACCTGGAGGGATCTCGACCCCTGGCTGGATGGCGGGGACCGCGCGTTCGCCCGGGACATCCGGAAACTCGACAAGGCCTTCGACGCCAAGGAGATTCGGATCCTGCCGATGCGGCCCGAGGACCCGAGGGAGGCGGAGGGCTACGAGATGCCCTATCGGCAGCAGGGCTCGCTCCGCCGCGACGGGTTGAGCCATTATGAACGCGAGCTGGCCCGGCTTCCGCGACTGAACAGGGTCGGCGAGTTCCGGATGGCGAAGAGATACGAGTTCCTCCGTTTCCGTCTCGAGGAAGCCCTGAAGCAGGCGGGGTTCGACGAGGAGGATCGGAAGGCCGTCTGCGCCTCGGGGAACCTCGAGGGCCATCCCTGGAAGGGGGCCTTCCGCAGGGCGACCCGAAAGCAGGCGGCGGTCCGGCGGAAACTCGAGGAGTTCGGAGCCCTCCGCGAGGCCTATATCCGGGGAGCCCTCTACATCGTCATGAAGGCGGTGCATCGCTACCGGAATCTCGGGATCGACACCCCGGATCTCGTCCAGGAGGGGAACCTGAGCCTGTTCCAGGCGCTCGAGGGTTTCGACTGGCGGCGTTCGGTCCGCTTCAAGACCTATGCGGAGTACTGGGTCAACCAGGCCTTCCTCAAGATCCTCTATAACGGCGTCCGCACGGTCCGGGTCCCCGTCTGGGTGCAGAAGGCCTTGAAGAAGATCCGGGATCTCCAGAGTGCGGGTGAACAGGAGATCGGTCGGCCCCTCTCCGTCGAGGAGGTCGGAGACCGGCTCGACATCCCCGCCTCGAGGGTCGAGGAACTCTTGAGGACCCAGCGGCGTTCGGTCTCCCTCGACGCCGCCCTCGGCGGAGAGGGAGAGGGGCGCGTCGGGGATCTGATCGAGGATGACCGGCTCACGCCCGTCGAGGAGCAGGTCGTCGACGTCTCCCTCGAGGAACGCCTGGCCGAGGTCCTGGAGGGGCTCAGCGAGCGGGAATGCATGATCCTGAAACTCCGTTTCGGGCTCGGCGGAAGAAAACCCAAGACCCTTCTCGAGATCGGACAGATCCTGAAGGTCTCGGCCGAACGGGTCCGCCAGATCCAGGAGACGGCCATCAAGCGGCTCAAGCTTCCGGCCGTCCGGGAGCGCCTCGCTCCCTTCGCGACCTGAGGGCGGAGGGACGGACCGCCCTCCCGCGACGAAGTTCGCGAGGTCGGACCGAGGCCGGCGTTGACCCCGGCCTCATTCCCCTCTTGGATGGCTCCCTTGCTTCCGCCGGGGGCCGGGACGGCGCCGGGAACGGGAGCGCGAACCTCCGTTTCGTCGCAGGAGAAGCCGCAGCCGGGACGCGAACGATGGACTTCACTTTCACCGAAGAGCAGGAAATGCTCCGCAGCACGGTCCGCGATTGGACCGAGGAGAGGCTCAAACCCCTGGCCGCGGAGATCGACCGGAATCACGGGATTCCGGAAGAGATCAAGGCGGAGATCGCCGAACTCGGTCTGTTCGGGGTCCACCTGCCCGAGGATTACGGGGGGGCCGGACTCGGGGAGGTCGGGCTCTGCATCCTCATGGAGGAGATCACGAGGGGATGTTTCTCTACCGCGGTCTACTGCGGGGGGCACATGTCGATCGGAGCCAATGCGATCCTCGTGGCGGGGAACGAGGAACAGAAGGCCCGCTGGCTCCCGGCCATGGCCGCGGGGGAGAAGATCGGCTGTTACGCCCTGACCGAGGCCGATTCCGGCTCGGACGCGGGGGCCATGCAGACGACGGCCACCCGGGACGGAGGAGACTGGATCCTCGATGGGACGAAAATCTGGATCACGAACGGAGACTGCGCAGACCTTTGCGTGACCTTCGCGGCGACCGACAAGTCGAAGGGGACGAAGGGGGGAATCACGGCCTTCGTCGTCGAGAAGGAGTTCGAAGGGTTCCGCCCCGGCAAGAGGGAAGAGAAGATGGGGCAGTGCGGCTCCTCGACCGTCGAGATCCAGTTCGACGGAGTCAGGGTTCCCGACGCCAACCGGCTCGGCGGAGTCGGAGAGGGGTTCAAGGTCGCGATGGAGACCCTGGACCGCGGGCGTTTGACCCTCGGTGCGAACTGCCTGGGGGCGGCGCGCGAGGCCCTGGACCTCTCCAAGCGCTATGCCTCGGAGAGGATCGCGTTCGGGAAGCCCCTGACCGCGCAGCAGGCGATCCAGCACATGATCGCCGACATGGCGACCGACATCTTCGCGATGGAAAGCATGGTCTACAGGGCGGCTTGGATGTGCGATCGGGGGATGCCGTTCTCCCGCGAGTCGGCGATCGTCAAGCTCTTCTGTTCCGAGGCTCTCGATCGGGTCGTGGACAAGGCCGTCCAGATCCACGGAGGCATGGGATACAGCAAGGAATACGCGGTCGAACGCCTCTACCGCGATTCCCGCGTCAACCGGATCTACGAGGGGACTTCCGAGATCCAGCGTCTCGTCATCGCCCGTTCCGAGATCCTCGAATCGTAGCGAGCGTAAGGAAGGCGGGATCGGCGGGCTTCGCCGCCCTCAGACCTCGGCGGGGGTCTTCAGGGGCCGGTAGAAGACCGTTCCGCAGTGATGCTGGGGTTGGAACTCCGGACCGAAGGAGGTCAGGATCTCGGTCGACCCCGTGAAGAGGTAGCTCTCTTCCCAGAGGACTTCCTTGATTCTCAGGAAGAGATCCTTCTGCACCTCCTTCGGGAAGTAGATCGCGACGTTTCGGCAGAAGACGATGTCGAAGAGCCCGAGGCCCGTGAAGGGCTCGAGGATGTTCCTCTTCTCGAAGTGGACGAGGGCCCGGATCGAGTCGTTGACCCTCCATCCCGAGTCGACCCTCGTGAAGTACTTCCGGAGGTACTCCTCGCTCATGCCGCGCTGCAGGTCGAGTTCCTCGTAGATCCCGAGGGAGGCCTGGTTGACGGATTGGGAGGAGATATCGGTCGCGAGGATCCGGATGTCCCAGGCCGTGAGGTCCCCTAGGACCTCGTGGAGGACCATCGCAATACTGTAAGGCTCCTGCCCGGTGCTGCAGGCCATCGACCAGATTCGGATCCGCCTCGGATATTTCGTCCCTTCCTTGGCGTCGATCAGCTCGGGAAGGGCCTTGTAGCGGAGGGCCTGGAAGGGGGTTTTGTCCCGGAAGAACAAGGTCTCATGGGTCGTGATCGCGTCGATCACGGCCTCTCTGAGTTTTTTGGAGCCGCCGTGTCTGAGCTTGATGTAAAGCTCGTTCCAGGTCCCGCAGGCGAAGTCGTCCATGAGAGGCCGAAGTCTCGCTTCGACGAGATATTTCTTGTTCCCGTCGAGGAGGATCCCGCAGAGGTCGTAGACCGTCCTGCTGATCATCTCGAAATCTTCGTTCGTCAGTTCCATGCGACCTCTCCGGTCACGGTGGCCGCGATCTCCTCGGAGATCCCTTTCGGATCAAGGATTCTGTCCGCGATTCCATCCTCGATCACGACCCGCGGCATCCCATAGACGACGCTGGATGCCTCGTCTTGCGCGAGGATCCGGGCGCCCTTGCGATGGAGTTCCCTGCAACCTTCGAGTCCGTCGCTGCCCATTCCGGTCATGATGACTGCGAGAACGTCTTTCCCGTAAGCTTCGCAAAGGGAGTGGAACATGTAGTCGACGGAGGGGCGGAAACTTTTGACCGGCGGATCCTCGGTCAGGCGGATCCTCTTCCGCTCCGTGATCCGCATGTGCAGGCCTCCCGGTGCGAGGTAGACCGTTCCGGGTTTCACCTGGTCGCCGTCCTCGGCCTCGCGGACCTCTAGGGGGGAGTGGGCGTCGAGCGAGTCGGCCAGGGACCTGGTGAAACCCACAGGCATATGTTGGACGATGAAGACGGGGACCGGCAGATCCCCCGGGAGGGCGGGGATCACCTCGAGCAGCGCCCGTGGACCTCCCGTCGAGATTCCGATGCCGACGGCCGAGACGCCCCGTCGGGGCGGGTCCCCCCTTCCGGTACTTCCGCCCGATTCGCGGTCGTATGGATTTCGATATCGCGCCATCGTGCTTGATCTCCGGCGGTTCGCGTGGGAGAGGGAGGTCCGCCGGGGATCCTTCGGGTTGGAATCCGGAAAGATCGCATGGATTTTTTCGGCGAGTACCCTCTTCAGGTATTCCAGGTTTTCGGAGGGTTTCGGTCCCGAGGGCTTGAGAATGAAATCGGTGGCTCCGTTCTGGAGGGCCTCGATCGTCGCCTCGGCTCCCTCGTAGGTCAGGGAACTGAGCATGAGGACGACCGGCATGGAGGGCTTCTTGCGGAGTTCCTTCAGCATCGAGAGGCCGTCCATGACCGGCATTTCGATGTCGAGAGTGATGAGGTCCGCTTCGATGGACTGGAGCTTGGTCAAGGCCGCTTTCCCGTTGAGGGCGCGGCCGACGACCTCCACCCGGGGAATGGCGCCCAACGCGCGGCAGAGCGCATGCAGGAAGACCGGGGAATCCTCGACGAGAAAGACCCTGATTCCCCCACCCCCCCCGGAGGTCACGATCCCGCCTCGATCTCTTCGATGCCGAGGACGGCGTCCACGTCGAGAAGCACGAGGAGCCGCTCTTCGAGCTGTACGACTCCTTCGAAGAATCCAGCGTCTTCTTCCTCGAGGTGACAGGGGACGGGGTCGATCCTTTCCGGACCGAAGGTGATGACCTCTCCGACGCCGTCCGCGAGGAGGCCTGTTTTCTCTCCGTCGTTCTCGAGGATGATGATCCGTGAGGTTTCGGTGAGTTCGGTCTTCCTATTCTTCAGGATCGAATTCAAGTCCACGACGGTTACGACCTCGCCCCGGAGGTTCATCACCCCCCGCACGAAAGAAGGCGATTTCGGAACGATGGTGAGCTTTGATGGACGGTTGATCTCCTGGATCCGCTCGATTCCGATTCCGAGAAGGAGATTCCCGGCCCGGACGGAGACATGTTGTTTCTCGCCAGAAGGAGCGCGGCAGGCGCTTCCCGTTCCGTTCATGGCTGAGGGGTTCATGCCTCCACTCCTTTCAGCCTGTGAGCTTCAATGGATAGGAGAAGCCCTTGCTTGTCCAGCTTGATGTTGTAGTCGTCGAGGCCAAGGGCCCTGCCCTTCCGTTTGTCCTCCTCGGAACTCAGGGAGGTCAAAGCGATGACGGGAATGAAGGAGAAACGGGGGTCCTCCTTGATCCTCCTCGTCAACTCGAAGCCGTCCATCTTCGGCATCTCGATATCGGTGATGATGAGATCGATCCCGTCTCCCCCTCTTTCACAGAGGTGTTCCCAGGCGAGCGAGCCGTCCTCGAAGGACTGGACCACGATTCCGTGTTCCTCCAGAAATCCGGTGAGTTGGGATCGGAAGAAGTTGGAGTCCTCCACGAGAAGGATCCTCGTGGTTTCCGATCCGTCCTTGTCCTGACTTTCGAACCACCAGGGACGGGCGATCTCCGCGATCCCCGAGACATCGAGAAACCTCGTATTCATTCCCCGGGCCAGGAAGGTCGAGAGCACGCCGGGTTCCCGGAGGAGCGTCTGGTCGAAATCCATCGAGGAATGTTGGATGTCGATGAGTTCGTGAACCGGAATCCCGAACTCCCTGTCTCCGACTTTGAACACGATGATGTAGACCCTGGGGGAATCCGGGCAGGGTTTGGCGGTGATGTGGTCCTCGAGTTTGAGGACTGGAACGGATTCTCCGCGGGACCTGAAGAGAAGGGTTTGCCCGACGAGTTTGAGGTCCTCCCTGGGAATATGGTCGATCCTGCTGACCAGGCCGAGCGGGACGGCGAACTGCTCGGTAGGATCGTTCCGGAAGAGGAGGAGATCGTCCCCGGACTCTCCGTCCCCCTTCGTCGAACCGCTTTCCTGGAACTCCCGTTCTTCCTCCTGGAGATGGAGATGCTGTGCGGCGGCGATCCCCGCAATATCCAGGATGAGGGCTACGGTCCCGTCCCCGAGTATCGTCGCTCCCGCCAGTTCCTCGATCCTGCCCAGGTGCTTCCCCAGGGGCTTGACGACGATCTCTTCGGCTTCCAGGAGGCGGTCGACGATGAGTCCGTAGCGGAGGCTTCCCGTCTCGACGACGATGATGTTGACGGCCGATTTCTTCCCGGTCTCCGCTTCCGGGGTTTCCGGGCCGGGCCCGGCGTCCGACTCCGCCGGGTAAGCGAGCGCCCGTCTCGCGTCGATCAAGGGGATGATCCTTTCCCTAAGCCTGAGGATCGCGGCCCCCTGGATCGTGTCGAGCCGTTTCCGACTCTCCTTGCTGCTCAACCTGACGAGTTCGCGGATGCTTTCCTGGGGGATGACGAAGCGATCGGATCCGCATTCGACGACAAGGGATGCGATGATTGCGAGCGTGAGGGGGAGTTTGATTCTCAGGGTCGTTCCCGCGCCTGGTTCGGTCCGGATCTCAATCTCGCCCCCGAGCTTCTTGATGTTCGTCTTGACGACGTCCATGCCGACCCCGCGCCCGCTGACGTCCGTGACCTTCGATGCGGTTGAGAAACCCGGATGGAAGATCAGGTCCAGGGCCTCCCTGTTCGTGAGGTTCTCGGCCTGGGCCTGGGTCAGGATCCCTTTCTCGAGGGCTTTCGCGGTCAGGCGGTCCGTGTCGATGCCGGCTCCATCATCCTCGATCTCGATGATTACCTTGCCTCCCGCGTGATAGGCACGAAGGGTGACGGTCCCGGTCGGGTCTTTGCCACGCTCGACTCTCAGCTCGGGGAGTTCGATCCCGTGGTCGATCGAGTTCCTGACCAGGTGGGTCAAGGGGTCGCCGATCGCTTCGATGATCGCCTTGTCGAGTTCGACGTCCTCCCCATGGAGAACGAGCCTGCATTTCTTTCCGAGCTTTCCGGAGAGGTCGCGCACGACCCGGTGGAACTTCGAGAAGACCTGGTCGATCTGCTGCATCCGGGTGCACATGATCGATTCCTGGAGGTCGCTCGTGACCTGGTCCAACCTCGCACTGATCTTCTTGAGATCGATGTCCGTCTTCGTGTCGGTGCACTGCAGGAGCTGGTTCCGCGAGAGGACGAGTTCTCCGGCGAGGTTCATGAGTTGATCCAGGATCTCCACCGAGACGCGAATGTTCGATTGCGGTTTGAGACCTCCCGTCCTGGAGGAGGCTGCGGGGGACTTCCGCGGACCGGAAGTCGGGTCCTTCGCCGCATTCGAGGGCAGAGATCCTTTGGGGGGCTTGGAGGCGGGGAGGGGGGGCGCTTCTCCGGAGTCCCTCCCGGGGGATTCGGAGGATTCCGATTCCATTCTTTCGAGGGCGCCGGCGGACGTTTCACCCGGTTCCAGGGCTCCCTCGCTTCCGCTCGCCGGGAGGGTCCCCTCAGCTTCCGATTGCCCCCCTTCCGGGAAGGAGGATCCCCGCTTCGACTCGATCCTCGCCTCCCGGATGTCCAGGAGGATGTCTGAGAGTTCCTCCCGGATCCGTTCGTCCGAGGCCTCGGTCGCGAGCACAGCGAGGATCTTGAGGGAGTCGGGAACCTGGGTCTCGAGGTCGTTGAAGCCCGAGAAGTCGGTTTCCGTGTAGAGGACTTCTCCGAGTTCCAGGACCTTCTTGATCCCGGAATAGAACGAGAGCGTGTCCTCGTCGTGGAAGGTCCACATCTCCAATCCCAGGGCCCTGACTCGTTTCCCCGAGGCACGGGTTTCCCGGAGGCGATCCTGATCGACTTCCAGGGGGGTGTCTGCGCCGGAATCGGGATCCCGGATCAAGAGCCGCAGTTCTTCGTGGGCCTCCTGAGCGTCCCCGTTTCCTTCCTCCTTGCTTCCGTCTCCGTCCAGGATCGCCTGAAGGGAGGCGATGTGTCCGCTGACATCGACGTCGTTGGAGGCGTGGACGTCGTTCAGCATGTTCATGAGGATGTCACTCGCCTCGAGGAGGACGTCGATGATCCCCGGATCGGGCACGAGTTCCTTGCCGCGGATCTTTCCGAGAACGTTCTCCATCGAGTGGGCCAGGCGACCGAGGGTCTCGAACCCGAGGAAACCCGCTGCGCCCTTGACCGAATGGACCGACCGGAAGACCTTGTTGACGAGTTCCTGGTCGATGTCCGCCCCCGCCCCCTCGATTTCCAGGAGTTCGTTCTCGATATCCGCCAGGTGCTCCTGGGATTCGAGGACGAATTCCTCGATCACCTCTTCCATGCCCAATTCGTCGTTCATGATTCCACCGATCGTCCGCCGGGACCCCAGGTGCCGGGAAACCGGAAACGAGCCCTCCATCCTCGAGACCGCCGCCACAATGGGGGGCTTAAGGGGAAGCTCCTCCTCTCGATGTTTCGGGGAGAGGGGGGCTTTTCCCTTAGCCCTTTCTTGCGAGCCGGAGGAGGAGACGGCCCGGGGGCGAAGAAGTCTTCACCGGGGAGCTGGCCTCGGTCGATAGGGGGGAGGTTCCCGGCCCGATGAGGAGTCGGGGCTCTCCTCCGCGCGGAGAACAGGGGGGAGATACAGCAGGAAACAGGGAAGATCGTGATGAGGAACAGGGCATACCTCACCGTCGCGTTCGCCGCAGCGGGAATGGCCGGAGTCGCCGCGGTCCTCGCGGGCCGGGATTTCGACCCCGGTTCGGGCAGGACCCAGATCGCGGCGGGGATCTTCATCGTGGCGCTCTCGATGATCTGGCTGCTTCAGGGGATGGGGCTTCCCTGGAGCGGGCGCGGAGGGGGAGGAAGTCTCGACTCGATCGGGGAAGAGGTCCGGAGGAGCTTGAAGAAGTTGGCCCAGGGAGATCTGACCGGAAAGGGGCTCGACCGGATCCGGGGGACCCGCTTCGGGGAAGCCTACTTCGAGGTTCTCAGAGTCCTTCGGCCCAAGATCGACACGGCAGTGCAGGCCTCCCGGGGAATGGCGAGCATGTCCTCCGATCTCGCGAGGACCGCCCAGCGAACCGCTCTCTCCGCGACCGACATGAGTTCCCGCTGTTCGAACGTCGCGGCCGCCGCGGAGGAGTTGTCGGGGAACCTCGAGCAGATGAGGAACGCGACGGCCGATATGGAAAACCGGACGAAGGACGTCGGCCAGGTCGTGGACGGCTTCGCCGAAAGCGCGGCTCAGATCGCCGAGACCGCCGAACAGGCCGCGGCGGTGGCGTCCCAGGCTGCGGAGATGACGCGGAGGAGCGAGGAGGACATCAAGAAGCTGGAAGCGGCGGCGGAGGAGATCGGCGAAGTCACGAACCTGATCCGGGACCTGGCGGATCAGACGAATCTCCTCGCGTTGAACGCGACGATCGAGGCGGCGAGAGCGGGGGAGGCCGGAAAAGGCTTCGCGGTCGTCGCGGCTGAAGTCAAGGAACTGGCCCGGGAGTCGGGGGAGGCCGGGGAGAAGATCCGCAAGAAGATCGAACACATCCAGGAATCGACGGGGCTCGCGGTCCGATCCATCAACCAGATGGGCGAGGCCGTCGGAGGGGTCCGTGCGACGGCGAGCAGTATCCAGGAGGAGGCGAGGGCGCAGCAGGGGGCCGTCGAGAAGATCCGAGCCGATATCTCCAACTCGACGAACGCGGCGATGGCGCTCAACGCCGGGGTGTCCGAGATCGCTCTGGCCGGGAAGGAGATCGCGGAGAACATCGCCAAGCTGGACACGGCTTCCCACGACGTCGCCGCCTGCGCGAAGGAGGCGCAGGGGGTCGGTTCGAAACTCGCGGGCCTGACCGAGCAGATCGAATCCCAGCTCCAGTTCTTCCGGACGAGCGATACCGTGTTCGATGTGGGGAGCATCAAGGCCGCGCACGCGGTCTGGAAGACGAAGCTGGCGGACCTCCTGGACGGCCGCTCCTCCCTGCGCCCCGAAGAGGTCGCTAGCCACCACGACTGCAAGTTTGGGAAGTGGTACTACGGGGAGGGCATGCGCCGTCTCGGGGAATACGACAGCTTCCGGAAGATCGAGACCTACCACGCCGAAGTCCACGAGATGGCTCGGAAGATCGCAGCCCTCGTCGAGGAGGAACGGATGGAGGCCGCGAAGGAGAACTTCCACGAGTTCCAGGAGATCACGAACCGGCTGTTCGCGGCGATCGACGCCTGCGCGGCCGAGGTCAACGAGCAGGCCGCCGGGATCTGATCCCGGCCCCGAGCGGTTCCGGGGTTTGACCTCGTCCCGACCCTGGTGTAGAACCTCGGCTCATTTTCCCCGGACGGGTTCCCACGCCGCGCAGTGGCGGGATATAACCCTTTGTCCGAATAGTGGTTATGACGTCGAGGTAAGACCGGCATGGGGTCCCGGCCGTTCACGATCGCCATCCTGGCCGCCGGTATGGGGACACGAACCCGCCGGTCGGAGCCGAAGGTGCTCCTGCCCCTGTGCGGGAGGCCGATGCTCGAATGGGTTCTCGACGCCGCCGCCCGCCTCGAGCCGGACCGGATCGTCGTCGTCCTCCATCACGGCAAGGGGGCGGTCGAGGCCGCCCTGGGGGAACGATTCCGCGAATTCGACTGTCTCGTCGTCGACCAGGGGGAGCCCAAGGGGACGGGGCACGCGGTTTCCCGGGCCCTGGACGCCTGCGAGGAACGGTCCGGCGGCCCGATCGAGGGCGATCTCCTCGTCCTCTACGGCGACAGCCCCTTGATCACCCGAGAAGCCCTGCTGGATCTGCGTGCCGCGCTCGAGGAATCCCTCGACGGCAACGGATCCACCCCCGAAGCGAGCCTCCTGACCTGCGAACCCGAAGACCCCGCGGGACTGGGGCGCATTCTTCGGGACGACGAGGGATGGTTCCTCGGCATCCGGGAGGAGAAGGACTGCAACGAGGAGGAACTCCGGATTCCTGAGGTCAACACCGGGTTCTGCTGTTTCCGGATCGAGACCCTCAAGCGCTACCTTCCCCTCTTGTCGACGAAGAACGAGCAGGGGGAATATTACTTGACCGACCTCTTCGGCCTGATGGTCAGGGACGATCGAATCGTCATGCCTATCGTCACCGAGGACCCCACGGAGGTCATGGGGGTGAACCGCCTCGACCAGCTTTCCCAGGCGCGCTGGATCCTTCAGGAGCGGATCCACTGGGAACACCTGGATCGAGGTGTCCTGATAGAGGATCCCGCGACGACCGTCATCGAACACGGGGTCGAGATCGGAGAGGGAACGAAGATCCTCCCCTTCACGGTCATTCGGAAGGGTGTGAGGATCGGCAGGAACTGCGAGGTCGGACCCTTCTCCCATCTCAGGGTCGGAGCGGTCCTCGAGGAGGGGGCCGAGATCGGGAATTTCGTCGAGATGAAGAAATCGACCCTCGGGCCCGGGGCGAAGGCCAAGCACCTGACCTATCTCGGAGACGCGACGATCGGAGGAAAGACGAACGTCGGAGCCGGAACGATCACGGCGAACTACGACGGGAGGGCCAAGCACCGGACGGAAATCGGGGACGGGGCCTTCATCGGCTCGGGGACGATCATCGTCGCTCCCGCGAAAGTCGGAAACGGGGCTTTGACAGGAGCGGGTGCGCTCGTTACCCGAAACAGCGAGATTCCAGAAGGTGAGGTTTGGGTCGGGATTCCGGCCAGACCGCACAGAAAGTCTGGGTCCGAGGCCGGGGAAGGGGGGAAGGCATGAGCTTTCATCGTCTTCGTGTCTTCAGCGGAAATGCGAATCCGGCCCTCGCGAAGGCCATCGTCGGAGAACTCGGGATCGAACTCGGCGAGGCTTCGATCGGCCGCTTCCCCGACGGGGAAATCGACATCAAGGTCAACTGCGATGTCCGCGGCGCCGACTGCTTCGTGGTCCAGCCGACCTGCCCTCCGGTCAACGAGCATCTCTTCGAGCTGTTGATCATGATCGACTGTCTGCGAAGGGCTTCCGCGGATCGCATCACCGCCGTCATCCCCTATTTCGGATACGCGAGGAAGGACCGGAAAGACGAGGGGCGTGTGCCGATCACAGCGAAACTCGTCGCGAACCTGATCACGGAGTCCGGAGCCGACCGGGTTCTGACGGTCGACCTCCACGCCGCGCAGATCCAGGGCTTCTTCGACATTCCCGTCGACCATCTCTACGCCCGTCCCGCGTTCTTGCCCGCCTTCCGGTCCCTGACCGAGGAGGACATCGTCGTCGTCTCGCCGGACGTCGGCGGGGTCAAGCTCTGCCGGGCCTACTCGAAATCCCTCGGGGCGGGGCTTGCGATCGTCGACAAGCGCAGGGTGTCCGGATCCGAAACGAAGGTCGAGCACCTGGTCGGGGACGTGAGGGGGAAGCACGCCCTGATCGTCGACGACCTGATCTCGACGGGCGGTTCGATCTCCGACGCCGCGAGGATCGTGGTCGAACACGGCGCCGCCGACGCCTGTCTCGCAGCTACGCACGGGGTGTTGTGCGGGCCCGCGAAGGAGCGTCTCGACGGGGCCCCCGTCCAAAGGATCTTCCTCACGGACAGCATCCCGGTGCCGGAAGAACGCCGGCCCGAAAAGCTCGAGATCGTCTCCTTGGCGCCGATGCTGGCCAAGGCCATCGACAGTATTCACAAGAGCGAATCCGTCAGCAGGCTGTTCGACAGCCTGGGATAGAAGGAGGAGCGATGAAGATCGCGAATCTAGGAGCCAAGAACCGAATGAAGACCGGGAGTCGGGCGACCTGGAAGGTCCGCGCCGGGGGCTACGTCCCCGCCGTGATCTACGGGCTGGGAGCCGAGAACCGGAATCTCGCCCTCCCCGAAGGGGAGTTCACGAAGCACGTGCTCCACCATCACAAACTCTTCGAGATCGAGCTGGACGACGGCACGAAGGAGGAGGCCTTCCTGAAGGATCTCCAATGGGACGAGATCGAGGACCGTATCCTTCACGCGGATCTCCTCAGGATCGAACTCGGCAAGCCGATGAAGGCCCAGGTCCCGATCCAGTTCGTCGGTCATGCGAAGGGGCTGTCGCACGACGGACTCTTCGACGCCCCGCACCCGGCGATCCAGGTCGAATGCCTGCCGAGGGACCTCCCGGAGGAGATCAAGCTCGTGATCAACGATCTGGACGTGGGCCAGGCGATCCACGTCAAGGATCTCGAGGTGCCCGAGGGGGTGCGGATCCTCGACGACCCGGAGACGGTGGTCTGCCATTGCCGGGCCCGCGGCAGGAAACACGAGGAGGAAGAGGGGGCCGAGGGCTCCGAGACCGCCGAAACGGTGGAGACCGCGGATTCCGGCGAGGATGGAGAGCCCTCCCCCGCCCCCGCCGGGGACTGAAGGGCGCCATCCCGGACCCCGCGTCCCGGACCCTGGGGGGATCCGGGGCCGGGGCTTCCTTCCCGACTCGGAAGGGGGTAGGATCCCCCGCCCTTTTCCGGGCCTTTCGATTCGGAGAGGCTTCGAACTCCAGGAATGGCGTCGGCGATGGGCGAGACGGAACCTCTGCTTCCTCCCGCCCGCCTCGTGGTCGGGTTGGGCAATCCCGGTCCCGAATACGAGGGGACCCGTCACAACCTGGGCTTCGAGGTCCTGGATCGACTGGCCGGGAGGCTGGACCTTTCCTTCCGGCGCCTGTCCCGCGGGGACGGGTTCTCGGGCAGGGTCAAGGCCCGGATCGCCCGGGGGAGAACGGGAAGGGGGGATCCTTTCCTTCTCGTCAAGCCCTGGGCCTACATGAATCTGAGCGGGGTCGCCGTGGCGGCCCTGGCCCGGCGCTACGAACTCGCGCCGGGTTCGATCTTTGTGATCTACGACGACTTGAACCTGCCTCTGGGACGGATCCGAATCCGTCCGGGAGGCGGCCCGGGCGGGCACAACGGGATGCGCTCCCTGTCTTCCTGCCTGGGTTCCGAAGGCTTTCCCCGATGTCGCATCGGGATCGGTCGGCCGGACCTGCCTCTCTCCGAGATGGCGGATCCGGATTTCGTGCTCGGACCCCTCGAGAAGGAGGAGCGCCGGGTTCTCGCGGGGGCCCTCGAAGCCGCCGTGGAAGCCGCGTCTTCCTGGCTCGATGGCTCGGATCCGGACTCCCTGATGAATCGCTTCAACGGCGTTCTTCCTGGGAGGCCGGTGGAGGGAGGGCCCCCGGCGGCCCCTCCCGGGGAGCCGGGGCGTCTAAGACCCTCATCGCCTTCGGATCGGGACGGCGGAGATCTTGGCGATGGAGCGTGAACCTTACGAAAGACCCCGGACGTGAATACATACGAAGCGATGATCCTCCTGGACAACCGGGAGGTGAAGAAGGACTGGGAGGGCCTCAAGGCCCAGGTCGACGGCATCCTCAGCAAGCACGGCGCGGAAATCGTCGTGGCCAAGCGTTGGGACGAGCGCAAGCTCGCCTACGAGATCAAGAAACAGAAACGAGCCACGTACTACTTGAACTACTTTAAGGCGGACCCCCAGAAGGTCGTCGACATCAACTTCGACTTCAAACTCGCCCAACCCGTTCTGCGACACCTGATCCTGCGGGTCGAATCCATCCCCGAGGAAGCCTACGCTCCCGAACGGGAGTTCGATCTCGAGAGTCTGGATCGAGGCTCGGAGAACAAGGAGACCCCTGCAGCAAAGCCCGAGAAGTCCGACGAGGACGCGACGGAAGCCGGGGGGGAGGAAGAGGCCGCGGAGGCCGCCGCCCCCGTGGAGGGGGAATCCGGAGCCCCGGCCGGAGAGCCCTCGGCGGAGGCCGGGGGGGAGGACCCGGCCGTCGAAGGGAAAGAGGAAAACGAGGAGAGACCGGAAGCCTGAGAAGAGGACTTCGAGGAGAAGAATATCATGGCAAGCAACAGGAAATTCCGCCGTTTCGGGAGCACGGCCCGGAAGGTCGAGCCCGAAGAAGACCTGGACTACAAGAATCTCGGATACCTGCAGTCCTTCCTTTCCCCGCAATACCGGATCCTTTCGCGCAAACGCACCGGATTCAGCGGAAGCAACCAGAAGAAGCTGAAGACCGCGATCAAGCGCGCCCGCTTCCTCGCCCTTCTGCCCTACACCTCGTGACGTCATGGCCCGCAAGCAGCAAGACATCTCCATCCTCCTGATGGAGGACATCGAGTCTCTCGGAAAAGCCGGCGAGATCGCGAAGGTCCGGGCGGGCTATGCCCGGAACTACCTCTTCCCGAAAGGGCTCGCGAGCCTTCCGGATGCAAACGCCCTCGCCGCGGTCGAGGCACGCAAGCGCCGCGCCGTCGAGGAGGCCAAGAAGCGGGAAGCTCGGCTCCAGGAGCTGGCCGAGAAGATCCCCCAGACGAACGTGACCCTGGAGATGAAGGTCAGCGACGACGGGAAGCTCTACGGGGCCGTGACTCCTCAAATGGTCGCCAAGGCCATGGCGGACGCCGGTTTGGACGTTCCCGCCAGCCATGTGCGGATGGAGCACACGATCAAGGAGATCGGCCAGTTCGAGATCCCGATCCACGTGCACGGCGAGCTGATCGTGAACGCGAGGATTTGGGTCGTCCGGGCTCCGGACTGATCCCCACGGCCGCCGGGATGCCGTTTCCGGGACCTGCGGACCGGGGGGGGCGGCGGTATCCTTGGCGGCCCCGCCTCCGCCGGCCGGAGATCCGCCCGGCGGGGCGCGTTCCGAGGATGGTGAAGGGCGGGTCGATTCAGGAGGAGGATCAGGGCGGTATGAGCGAAGGGGAACGGACTCCTCCACACAACCTGGAAGCGGAGATGAGCGTGCTCTCCGCGATGCTCCTCCATCGGGACGCCCTGGTCGACGTCCTCCAACGCCTCGAGCCCAAGGATTTCTATAAGCAGGCTCACGTGACGATCTTCGAGGCGATGCGGGATCTCTACGACCGGAACGTGGAGATCGACACGATCACCCTCGCGGAGGAACTCGAGTCGCGAGGGGTCCTGGCCGAGATCGGGGGTAACGCCTATCTCCTCGAGCTTTCGGAGTTCGTCCCGACCGCCGCCAGCGCCATCCACCACGCCGAGATCGTCCGCTCCAAATCCGTCGTCAGGTCCCTGATCGACGTCTGCACCGAGATCGCCCGGCGCTCCTACGAGGGGCGCGACGCCGCCTCGGATCTCCTCGACGAAGCGGAGAAGGAGATCCTTGAGATTGCCCGCCAGGACGACGTCGGGGAGCCCAAGAGCATGCACGACCTCGTCTGGGACACCTTCCGCAAGATCGAATCCTTTCGCGGAAGGGGGGGGAAGCACACGGGAGTCCCCTCGGGTTTCATCGATCTGGACGAGTACACCTCGGGCTTCCAACCCGGGGAACTGATCATCATCGCCGCCCGCCCCTCGATGGGTAAGACCTCCTTCGCGATCAATGTCATGGACCGGGCGGCGGAATCGGGTTTCGGCGCCGCCTTCTTCTCGCTGGAGATGACGAGCGAGCAGTTGACCCAGAACCTCCTTTGTGCGGCCGCGCAGGTCGATGCGCACAAGATGCGCCGCGGCTTCCTTTCGGGGATCGAGTTCGAGCGCCTCCAGGAGAAAGCGTCCGAGTTCTATCAGCGCAAGATCTTCATCGATGAGACCGCCGGGCTCAGCATCCTCAACCTGAGGGCGAAGGCCCGCCGCCTGAAGCAGAAAGAAGACATCGGTCTCGTGATTATCGATTATCTCCAGCTCGTCTCTGCGGGAGGGAGGGTCGAGAGCCGCCAGCAGGAGATCTCGATGATCAGTCGTTCCTTGAAGGCCCTGGCCAAGGAGCTGCAGATCCCCGTCATCGCCCTCTCCCAGTTGAATCGGGGAGTCGAACAGCGGGACAACCACAGACCCAGGATGTCGGACCTCCGCGAGTCCGGGGCCATCGAGCAGGACGCCGATGTCGTCATGATGCTGCACCGGGAGGAATACTACAAACCGACCGAGGAGAACCGGGGGATCGCGGAACTCATCCTCGCCAAGCAACGAAACGGTCCGACGGGGACGGTCAAGCTGCGCTTCTTCCGCGAGTTCATGCGCTTCGAGAACTACGTCCGGGAAGCGGAGCCCCTTCATTGAGGACGAGGCCCGGACGCCTTTCCATTTCCGGAGCGATGCGGGCCGTGTTCCTGGTCCTGGCGGCCGGCAGCGGGGTCTCCGCTCTCGGGGCCCAGGGAGGGGGAGCCGAGCCCGCGATTCCTCCTGAACTGAGGGAGTACTTCCCTCCTGCCGTGGAGGGCGAGACCGTTGTGAAGGTCGAGATCTCAGGGCTGCGACGCCTTCCCCGCGACGTCGTGCTCCACCTCCTCCAGACACGGAAAGGCTCCAAGCTCGAGGGCCTCAAGGTTCGCAAGGACATCGAGATGCTCTGGCGCCGGTTCAAGATGCGCGCCGAGTTCCGCACGCGGAAGGTTCCGGGCGGGGTGGAGGTCCTCGTCCTCGTGCACGAGTTCCGGATGTTCGGACAGCTCGGATTCCGGGGAATCCATCACTTCACCGAAAAGCAGGTCCGGGAGTTTCTGGACATCCGGGAAGGCGAGGGGCACACCGAACTCTCGGGGAACAACCTGGCCCGGCTCCTCGAGGAGAAGTACCGCGTCGAGGGTTATCCCTTCGCCAGGGTCACTCTCGATCCCCGCCCGAAGGAGGATCTTCTCGTACTCGACGTGGACGAGGGCCCGAAGGTCAAGGTCAGGGAGATCCGCTTCCGGGGAAACCGTGCCTTTCCCTCGAGCGCCTTTCTGGGACTCACCTGGAACCTCCTGGGTTCGGCGGACATCAAGAGCAAGCCGGGCTTCTGGATCCTCGAGGACGCCGCATACAACGAGAAGGATCTCGAACAGGATCTCCAACGTCTCCGGAACTTCTATCGGGGACGGGGTTACATGGACGCGATCGTCGAACTCGAGGATCTCCGATTCTCGAAGGATCTGAGCCAGGTGGCCATCACGGTCCGGATCTTCGAAGGACCGCTCTACAAGGTCGCGAAGGTGGATCTCGAGCAGATTCCCCCCTCGGGGTCGAAGGAGCCGCTGTTTCCGAAGGAGGAACTCCTGAAGGAGATCCGCCTCCGTCCCGGCGACCCCCCCGAGGAGAACTCGATCGCGGCGGACCGCCGGAGGCTCGCCGCCTTCTACGGACGCCGGGGTTTTCCGAGGAGGAGCCGCTTTCCCCTCCTTGACCGGGACGGGGCCTTCGAAGTCCTGGAGCCGGTCATGATCGCCGATCCCAGGACTGCCGAGGTGACCGTGATCTATCGGGTCCAGGAAGGCCGAAGGAAGCGGATCCGCGACGTCCGGATCTCGGGGAACCGCCTGACCCGCGACTCGGTGATCCGAAGGGCCGTCTCGGTCTTCCCCGGGGAGATGCTCGACATGGTCGAACTCGAGAGGAGCGAGGACCGCCTCCGCGCACTCCGCTATTTCGGCGACGTCGTGCAGGCCGGTTCGGGCGTTCGGGTCGATCTGAAACCCGTTCCCGACGACCCGGACGCGGTGGATGTCGACATCTCGGTCAAGGAGGGAAGCACCGGAAAGCTCCTATGGGGGATCGGCGTCTCCTCGACGACGGGCCTGTTCGGAAACCTGACCTATTCCAAGGAAAATTTCGATTGGAGGCGTCCTCCGACCGGAATCAACCCGATCGGATGGCTCGGTCAGATTCTCGACCAGAAGGCCTTCCACGGGGGGGGGCAGAGGTTCAACCTGATCTTCTCGCCCGGGCTCGAGGTCAGCGAGTTCCTCGTGAGCTTCTACGAGCCCGATGTCTTCGCCCGACACCTGGACCCGATCGGGCTGCGCATAACCGGGCAGCGCAGGCTCCGGATCTTCGAGACCTACGACCAGGACACGATGGGGGGGAGTCTGGGGCTCGAAAAGCGTTTCGGCCGGGACCTGACTCTCTCCTTGAAGCTCCGGCAGGAGCGAGTCCGGATCTCGGACATCGACGCCGACGCCCCCGCGATCGTATGGGACGCCGACGGCAAGCATGAGATCCGGTCCTTCCGGATGGGACTCGGGCTGCAGAGGACCGATCTCAGATTCCGGCCGACCTCGGGGACGAAGCTGACGATGTATGGAGAGATTGCTCCCAGGGAGATCGGGGGGCAGGTCCATTTCTGGAAGGCGGGTATCCGGTCCACCACCTACATCCCCCTACACAAGGATTCGAAGGATCGCAGCCATGTGCTTTCTATCCGCAACTGGCTCGAGGGTGGGGACGGCATGGCCGGGCAGAAGGACCTGTTCCTGTCCGAGCGTTATTTCCACGGGGGGCAGAACCTCATGCGAGGGTTCGATTTCCAGGGTATGGGGCCGACCCAGTTCGGCAACCCAACGGGCGGGGAACTCCGCTGGGCCGGAGGCGTCGAGTACGGCTTTCCCCTGATTTCCACCCGGCTCGAGGGTCAGGGGCGGCAGACCGAGCTTGTCCGGGGTGTCCTCTTCGTCGATGCTGGGATGCTCGGGGACGGGTTCCACGACCCGCAGTTCCAGGATCTCCGACTCTCGTGGGGATTCGGGGCCCGGCTCCTGATCCCGGGGCTGGGGGGGATCCCGATCTCGGTGGATCTCGCCTGGCCGATTCTCAGGGAGGAATCGGACGATACCCGGGTGTTCCACTTCAGTTTGAAGTATTGATCGGACCGCCGGATCGACGGAGCGGTCCCAGTCTTGGAGGAGAAGAGACGATGTCGTTAGTCCTGGCGATGACCGGCGCCTTGCTGCTCGGCGGCTTCGAAGGCCTCGAGACGAACCTCGTGGCCAAGGGAAACTACGTCCGGCCGACCGACGAGGTGACCTTCGAACTGGAGATCAAGGCGATCGGAGACGCAGAGGTCCCGGCGGGCTGGCTTTCGGGACAGTCCTGGGAGGTCTTCCTCGACGGACGGACCGCCGGCCTGCTCGGGGGAAAGGCGGCCGAGGAGGCCGGAACCGTGCACCTGAAGACCGGAACGAAACTTCATCTCTCCCTGCCCGTCGATATCGGAGGGTTGCTGAAGACCCGGGGAAGGACCGTCGAACCCGGCAAGGTCCTCGATCTCGGTCTTTCGCTCCCCGGGCTCGAGGACACGAGGGCCTCGATCAAGGTCGTCGGGGCAGTGGAGGAGTCGATGGTGCCCAAGCTCGACCTCGCGAAGACCAAGGTTGCCTTGGATACGAACTTCGGGACGATGGTCGTGGCCTTCCGGCCGGACAAGGCCCCGAAGACCGTCGAGAACTTCGTCAAGCTGGCGGCCAAGGGGTTCTACGACGGCACGAAGTTCCACAGGGTCATCCCGGGATTCATGATCCAGGGCGGGGATCCGAACACTAAGAACGACGATCCCGCGGACGACGGACTCGGAGGTCCCGGGTATTCGATCAAGGCCGAGTTCAACGACCTGAAGCACGTTCGGGGGGTCCTGTCGATGGCCCGATCCCAGGATCCCGACTCGGCCGGAAGCCAGTTCTTCATCTGCCATGCGAGGGCCCAGCACCTCGACAACCAGTACACGGCCTTCGGCAAGCTCGAGAGCGGATTCGATGCCCTCGATCGGATCTGCAAGGTTCCTCTCGAGCGGTCCCCGGGAGGTGAAATGTCGAGACCGAGCAAGCCGGTCGTCCTGTTGCGGGCGATCGTCATTCCGGTCTTCAAGTAGAAGAGGGTCCTTCCGGGTTTCCCCGGGAGAGGGGTCCTTTTCCTGCCCCATCGATCAGGCTGGGCGGTATTCGCCGCCCGAGGAGAAAACCATGACATTGGATCTGGACACCGTCGACCTCTCGCAGGCGGAGGCAGTCATCGAAACCGAGAAGGGGGAGATGCGGATCGAGTTCTACCCCGACAAGGCGCCGAGGACCGTCCGCAACTTCCTCGAACTCGCCGGAAAGGGGTATTACGACGGTCTTATTTTCCACAGGGTCATCAAGGGCTTCATGATCCAGGGTGGATGTCCGCGCGGGGACGGGACCGGAGGCCCAGGCTACTGCATTCCGGCGGAGTTCAACGACCTCGAGCATCGCAGAGGGGTCGTTTCGATGGCCCGTTCCCAGGACCCCGACTCGGCGGGCAGCCAGTTCTTCATCGTGCACGCCGAGCATGTCCCGTCGCTGGATGGCCAGTACACGGGATTCGGCAAGGTCGTCGAGGGGCTGGACGTCCTCGACAGTCTCGCCTCGGTCGAGACGACCTGGGGGCCGGGAGGGGAGCGGAGCCGGCCCGCTGAACCCTTGAGGATCGAGAGGATCGCGATCCGCCTGAAGCCCCGGGCGGAGGATGAAGAGCGGGAGCAGGGACCTCCCGCGGATGAGGAGGACGAATCGTGAGCGAAACCGACAGCAATGTGGGGATCGAGATCGAAGCGGGGATCGCGACGATCACGGTCGACAGGCCGAAGAAACTGAATGCCCTCGACAACGACACGCTCGAGGAGCTTGGCGAGGCCTTCCAGGATGCGATCTTCGACGACGAGGTCGGGGTCGTGATCTTGACGGGCGCGGGGGAGAAGGCCTTCGTCGCAGGGGCGGACATCGAGATGCTCTCCCGGCAGGGAGTCCTCGACGGGAAGCAAAACAGCCTTCTCGGTCAGGACCTGATGGACCTGATCGAGGACTGCCCAAAGCCGGTCATCGCGGCGGTCAACGGCTTTGCCCTCGGGGGGGGATGCGAACTCGCGCTCGCCTGCGATTTCCGCTACGCCTCCGAGAACGCCGTTTTCGGGCTTCCGGAAGTCGGACTTGGCATTCTCCCCGGCTACGGGGGGACGCAGCGCCTCCCCCGTCTCGTCGGAACCGGTCGGGCGATGGAGATGATCCTGACGGGGGCCCGGATCGACGCCGGCGAGGCGCTCAGGATCGGGTTGGTCAATCGGGTCCTCCCCCTGGGCGAACTCCTGCCCGCCTGCCGAGAGACCGCGGGCGCCATTCTCTCGAAGGGACCTCTCGCCGTGCAGATGGCTAAGGAGGCCGTGCGGCGGGGATCCCTCCTTTCGTTGAAGGAAGGGCTTGCCCTCGAGGCCGACCTCTTCGGGCTCTGCTCGGCCACGGAGGACATGAGGGAGGGGATGAAGGCTTTCCTCGAGAAACGCAAGCCCGAGTTCAAGGGGGCCTGAACCGGTCGGGGGCCCGGGGTCGCGGACTCAGTCCGCGGTCCCGAGGAGGGCCTGGATCAGGATCGGGAAGGTGCCGAGGGTCTGGCCCCGGTTCTGGGGGCGGAAGGCGAAGAACAGGTAGGAGCCCTTCCCGTCGCGAAGCCGGGCCAGGGCCCCCTTCCCCTCGATCCTTTCGCCCCCGACGAGGTGGCCCGAGAGAAGGGGCCGTTCCCCGAATCGCAGGAGGATGTCGAGATCCTTCCCGCGGAGAGCCACCGGATCGCGGACGTAGACGGGGAAGCGTCCGGGCATCCCCGCGAGGGGAAGGGCGTCCCCTCCCCCGGTCCTTCGGACCTCGAGGAGGCTTCCCGGGCAATAGAACTTCTTCCGGGGAGTTCCGCGGAGGAGGTTCGAGGCATCCTTCCCCTCGAGGGGGAGGAAGGTTCCGACCGAGGCCCCCCAGGCGAGGATGCGCCCGCCCTTCCGGACGAAGCTCCGCAGGGTTTCGAGCCCTTCCTCTCCAATTCCTCCGGGGGTTCCCCGGAGCCTTCGGGTCTCCGGAAGGCCCGACAGGAGGGCCGCGCGGGGGACGTTCGCGAAAACGAGGACGTCGAGGTCAGCGAGTCCGCCTCCGCGGAGGCGGGCGGCGTCGACCCGTTCGAAGGGAATGCAGTGCTTCGAGAGGACGTAACGGGTCCAACCCTCGTCCATCGCGGAGGCGTTCGAGGCGCCCTTGACGTCGTAGATCCCGATTCTCGGGAGGTCGAGCCGCGCGGCGCGTTTCGGAAGTCCGGGGCTCTCCGGGGGAAGGGGGCGCGGGTCCTCGGAGGCCGCGGCCGCCCGGCGGGCGAACAGGACGCCCCCGTCCCCGAGCCAGGCCTCTCCGCCCTCGGCGAGGATCGCGCAGACCTTCCCGAGTGCGAGGGCGTCGTCGCCGAAGCCCGCCCGGAACGGGCCTCGTTCGGGGGGGAGGAGCCGCCCGCGACCGAGCAGGACCGAGGGCTCGGTCTCGGGGATCGGGATCCTCGGGAGGGGGGCGGAGGAGATCTCGAGGGGACCGTTCCAGGGAAAGCAAGGGACGCGGAACTGGAGGGGAAGGCTCCAGCCCGCCGCGTCGTACGGGCGGATCGGTCGTCCCCCGGGAGCGTCCAGGAGTTCGGGATAGACCTGGCGTTCGAGGAGATCCTTGACGAGGGAGCGGTAGGGTTGGGCCGCGGGGATGAGGAGAGTTCCCTCGGGGAGGAGGATCCCCGGTCCTTCTCCGCCCCCCTTCCTCTTCCCATGCTCCTCGACCGCTCCCCCCGCCTGGAGTCTGGTCTCCCTCGTCGTGATCCGGATCTCGACCCCGAGGGCCTGGAGGTTCGCGGCGAGGCGTCTCCGGGCGGATGCGCGGCGGGGATCCGCCGGTAGGAGGAAGGCCCGGGGGGAGCCCGTCCGGCCAGCGCGAACGGCGCGGCGACCGAGGAGGATGCGCCGCTCGAGAGTCTCGCGGCGGTTCCTAGCGACCCAGCCGAGGAGCGAGAGGGCGGCGACGCGATCGTAGCGGAGGATGTCGGCGAGGCTCCAGCGTCCTCCGGGCCAGGGGTCGGGGAAGGCTTGGCGGACCTCGTAGCGGGGAAGCCCTATCCCCATGCCTCGAAGCGACTCGCGTTTCTGGACGATCGTGTCCGCCCAATCGGCGCTCGCGCATTCGGTCAGGATGCCGAGGATGTTGTGCCGAAAGGGGACGTTGCGGTTTCCTCCGTTCCACCAGTTGTCGAAGGTCGTGCCCGATACGACCCCTGTGCAGCCGGCCATGCTGAGGTCGTGGGCCATGCGGCTCCCAAGGAGATTGAGGGCCCGTGTCAGGATCGGATCGAGGTTGGGGTTGACCGGGTCGGCATAGGGAGGCACGAAGAAACGTGGACCCCGGTTTCCCATCTGGTGCATGTCGAGGAGGACGAGGGGGTGGAGGACCTCGTAGATCTTCCGGGTCAGGACGCGCGTCTCCTGGAGGTTGAGCATGAACCAGTCACGGTTGTTGTCGTGCCCGGCCCAGCGCTGGTAGAGGTACGGAAGCGGCGCCTTGGGTTTGTTCTCCGCCTTCCTGCGCAGGTTCCAGGCGGCGACCAGGTCCATCCCGTCGGGGTTCGTTGCCGGAAGGAGGGCGACGAGGACGTTCCGCCGGATGCTTCGGATCGGAGGCTCGTCGGAGGTGGCGAGCAGGTGGGCCAGGACGGGGGCGAACTGCGCGGCTCCGACCTCGGTCGCGTGAATCGACATGCTGCAGAGCACGAGGGCGGGCGTCTCCTCCAGGAGGCGGCTTTCCTCCGCCGCATCCAGGCCGCGGGGATCCGCGATCCTGGCGAGATCGTGGAGGTGTCGATCGAGTCCCGCGAGGCGGTCGGGGTCCCCGATCAGGGCGACGACCATAGGTCGCCCCTCCGAACTCCGTCCGATCTCCCGGAGCATGACCCTCCGGCTCCCGGCCGCGAGTCTCCGGAAGTAGGCGAGACTCCGCCCGTAATCGATCAGCCGCCCCTCCGTTCCGGGCTCGAAGCCGAAGAAGGCCTTGGGTGTCGGGATCCCGACCTGGCCCGGGGTCCGGGCGAACAGGAGGAGGACGGAGATCGCGGTTTTGAGGGCCCGCCCGAAGAGGCCCTCGAGGAAGGGAATGCGGGAGAGGGCGGACCTTCGGAACATGGCGGCAGTATAGTCCCCTCCTCGATGGTGGATGCGCGCAAGTGGAGACGGGAGGTTCGTGGATCCGTAAAGGAGCCGCCGGGAGGCCGGGGCCCCGAAAAGGCCTGGCGACGCGCCGGCCGCGAAGGGTTCCCGGGGCCGGACCGGCGTGAACACGGGAACGAGGCGTGATCGGGATCAGCGCATGCATCATCTCCTTCCAGGAGGAAGACCGGATCGGAGCCTGTCTCGAGAGCCTGGGTTTCTGCGATGAACTCCTCGTGCTCGACTCGGGTTCGACCGACCGCACGAGGGAGGTCGCGGCCGCCGCGGGCGCGAGGGTCGAGGTCCAGGTCCCCTTCCTCGGGCACAGGGACCAGAAGCAGCGCTGCGTCGAACTCGCCCGCAACGATTGGGTGCTGTGCCTCGATTGCGACGAACGGGTGACCGAATCCCTCGCCCTGGAGATCCGGAACCGTCTCGAACGGGAGCCCGAGGGGATCGCGGGATTCCGGGTTCCACGGCGGAATCGGTATCTGGGGAAGTGGATGAGGTTCGGGAGCTTCTGGCCGGATCGGAAGCTCCGCCTCTTCGACAGGCGCCGGGCGCGATGGGGGGGAACCGATCCCCACGACCGGGTCGAGGTCACCGGCGGCGGGGAGGTCGTGGATCTCGCGTCTCCGATCGAGCACGACAGCTATCGCGATTTCGCGGAACACAGGAGGACCGTCGAGAACTTCGCGGCGATCGCCGCCCGGGCGATGGCCGAGGAGGGCCGGCGGGCCACGCGGATCGATCCCTGGGCGAGGGGGGCCGCCGCCCTCTGCAAGGCATGGTTCGGAAAGGCCGGCGTCCTCGACGGATGGAGGGGAGTGGTCGCGGGCTGGATGTCCGCCCGGTACGACTACCTGAAATACCGCGAACTCAGACGCCGGGGACGGACCGGAGGAGGTTGAGTCCGTGCGCGTCCTCCATCTGCTCGCAAACCACAAGTGGACCGGAGCCGCGGAACCCGCTTTGCAGGTCCTCCGCAGGCTGCATGGTAGTCCCCTGCCCTCGGGGGGCGCCTGCGAGGTCCGGCTTGCGGTCGCGGGCTTCGTGCACGCGGGCATGGAGCACGCGGTCCGGGAACGGGCGGAGTCTCTCGGGATCCCGACTCTCGAGGGGCTCTCGCTCCGCAAACACGTCCGGCCCGTCTCCCTCGTATCCGACGCCTACAGGCTGCGCGAGCTGGCGGAGGAAGAAGGCTTCGACCTCCTCCATTGCCACCTCCCGGCGGACCACCTGACCGCGGCCCTCGCCGTTTCCGCTTTCGGTCTCCGATTGCCGATCGTGCGGAGCGATTGGGAGATCCGGCCCCCGAGCTTCGGTCCCCGGAACCACTTCTCCTTCGAGGTGACCGCGGGCCTGCATTGCTGGCTCGAGGAGCGCGCGAGGGTCCTCGAGCGACGCTTCTCGTTCCCACCCGCGCGGGTGGCCGTATTGCCTCCGCCCCTCGATCCCACCCTCCCGTCCTTGGCGGGCCGGCCCGAAGGAGGGGCCTTCCGGGAGAGATTCGGGATTCCGCCCGAGGCGCCCCTTCTCGGGATCACCGCCCGCATCCAGAGGCGGCGCCGCTGGCCGCTCCTCTTCGAGGCCTTCGCGAGGATCCGGGAACGTCTCGAGGGGGCGCGCCTCTGCGTGCTCGGCCGGCCGGACGAAGGGGTGTTCGAGGAACTCTGCAGGCGACCCCTCGCCGCCGCGGGTCTACTGCCGTACGTGCATTTCCCGGGTTACCTCCGGGGAGCGGACTATGCGGCCGCCCTACGGGCCTTCGACCTCTTCCTCTTCCTCGTGCCCGGGAGCGACCCGACCTGCCGCGCGCTCCGCGAGGCGATGCTCTTCGGCCTGCCCGTGCTCTGCACCGACGCCGGCAGCCTCCCGGCCCTCGTCGAGGACGGGCGCACGGGGCGGGTCGTCCCTCCCTCGCCGGAAGCCCTCGCCGGGGCGGCCCTCGACCTCCTGGCCGATTCCGCCCGTGCGCGGCTCCTCGCGGAGGAGGGGGCCCGCCTCGCCCGGGCGCAGGCCAAGGGCGGGGATCTCGTCCGGGGCCTTCTGCGTCTCTATCGGGCGGTCCTCGAGGAGCGCGGGTCGTGACCGCCGGGGAAGTCGCGAGGCGGTGTCTGTCGGGCGCCCTGCCGGAGGGGGCGGTCCTCGTCAGGTCCCGGATCCTCCGGCGGGTCTTCCGGGTCGATTGGCCGGGAAGCGGGGAGGCCTACGTCAAGCAGCATCTCTTTCCGTTTCTCCGCGTGCGCCTGCGCTACGCCCTCCGGCGCGGGCCCGCCTCGAGGGAGGCGCGCCTTCTCGCGCGGGCCGCCGCCCGCGGCCTGAAGGTGCCCGAGGTCCTCGCCGTCCGCGAGCGGCGCGGCCTCCTGGGGCCGCGTCTCTCGGTCCTCGTCACGAAGTCCCTCGAGGGCCGGCCGATTCCCGGAGGGAGGGAGAGTTGGGACTTCCGGTTCCGGGCGGTGGAGCGCCTGATCGAGGCGGGGCTCGACCACCGCGACCTCCACCCGGACAACCTCTTCGCGACCGAGGAGGGGGAGCCCGCCTTCCTCGACCTGCAGTCCTGCCGTTTTCCGGGACCTCGCCGGGCCGCGGGGAGACGGCTCGAGATGCTCGCCCCCCTTTTCGAGCCGGATCTCGAGGCGCTTCGCACCCCCGAGGGGAAGGCCTTCCTCGCGGCTCGAGGTCTTCCGGCCGGGGAAGTCCTGGACCGGATCGTGCGGCTCCGCTCCCGCCGGCTCCGGGCTCGGCGTCGCCACGCGCTCCGTCCCAGCAGCCACGTCGAGCGACGATGGAAGGGGCCGGCCCTCCTCCTCCTGCGCCGGGGCCGGAAACCGCCGGAGGGGCGTTTCGAGCGGATCCGCTCGGAGCTTCGCTGGCGTGGCCGTCCCCTCGTTCTCGAACGGTCCGGGGGAGAGAGGGGCTGTCTCCGTCTCCGCGGCCGCGCGTGCCTCCGGGATCTCTGGCTGCGCGCCCTGCTCGAACCCGGTCCCGGGGAGGAGCGGATCTTCGCTTGGGAGCGCAAGTTCCCGTGGCCTTGGGCCGAGCAGTCCCTGTATATTTCCGCAGCGATGGGCGGTCCCGAAGACGAGGTGTTCCTCCTCCGGCTCCTTGCCGGTTCCTCCGACTTCATGTCCGCCGGGCTGGTTCATGGAGACTGACCGGAAGAAGGCGATGGTTCCCGGCACGAACGGAGAAATACCCCTCCGGCCGCTGCATCCGAAAAGGGTTCTCTTTTTCGGGAAGCGCAAGTCCCGCAGTTGTTGCACCGGGGCCCTCGTCGACGCCCTCAGGTCCAGGGGACTCCAGGTCCTGTGGATCAACTGCTCCCTGTTCCGGCGCTGGCTCGGTTCCTACGGCATGCACGGCGCGGTTCGCCTCTGCCGCCGCCTGTATCGGCCCGACCTCTGCTTCGTCTTTTTCCACGATCTCCCACCCATCCTGATGGCGGAATTCTCGAAGAGGATTCCGACCGTCGTCTGGATGGAGGAGCAGACCCAGTTCCTGGAATCCTCGCACATCGAATACGTGCGGGACGCCCGGCTCCTCTGCCTGTCCACCCCGAGTCTCGTACGGGCCTACCGGGCCCATGGCATCGAGCACGCGACTTTCCAGATGAGCGGTTTCTCGCCGAAGTACCATCGTCCTTTCGAGACGGGAGAGCGGGACGGGGTTTGGGAGCGGGATCTCGCGTTCATCGGGGGGCCCGGCCACATGGGCAACCGCCCGGAGTTCCTCGCCGGGATCTCCGAGGTGATGAATCTCGAGATCTTCGGGCGCAAGGAGTCCTGGCTGCCCTATCTGGAACGCTATCCGACGCTCCGCCTCTCCGGAGAGGTCCGCCCTCGAGGGTACGCGCGGGTCTGCGCGACCTCGAAGATCCTCCTCGGCCTCAACCAGACCCACGACTCCCATCTCTACTTCAGCAACCGCTTCTTTCTGACCCTCGCCTGCAAGGGTTTCCATCTCGTGCGATACGTGCCCGGAATCGAGAAGGTCTTCCGCAACGGTGAGCATCTGGTCTGGTTCCGTTCCCGGGAGGAATGCCTGGAACTCGCCGGGCACTATCTCGAGCGGGACGAAGAACGGCGCCGGATCGCGGAGGCGGGCCATGCTCTCGTCCGCGAGAAGCATTCCTACGGCAACCGCGTCGCCGAGATCCTCGACATCCTCGCACTCCGGCGCGGTCTCTCCTGTCCCGAGGAGGATGGGAGTCCGCCTCTGCGGCCGACCCTCCTGCTCCCGAAGAAGGGAGCCGCCCAGTCCCGGGAGGAGGAGGAGGGCCTGCGCAAGGTGGAATGGGCCTGATCCCCGCCGGCGACTCCTGAAGGAAGCGGGTCGATGCGCTCCCTGCGGATCCTGCATGTCCTCGCCGAGCGGTCCTGGTCGGGGGGGGAGCACCAGCTCGCCGCCCTCATCCGACATCTCGAGGCGCGGGGGCACCGGAATGCTTTCATTTGCGACCCCAAAGGGTGTTTCGCGGAGTATGCGGCGGTCAGGGGATGGCCGGTCGACCGTCTCCGGATGCGGAACGACTTCGACCTGCTCGCGATCCTCGGGCTCAGGCGTCTGATCCGCCGCCGTTCCCCCGACATCGTGCACTTCGCCTGCAGCCGGGCGCACAAACTCGGGGGGCTCGCGATGGCGGGGATCGCGCGCCCCCCTGCCCGGGTCGTCGTCCGGCGCATGGATTACCCCCTTCGTCCGGGCCCGCTGCGCCGGTGGCTCTACGGCAGGGCCGTGGATCGGGTAGTGGCCGTGTCCTCCGCCGTGGCCCGGGAGATCCGCTCCCTCGGAGTGCCGGCCGAGCGGATCGCCGTGATCCACGACGGGGTCGATCCGGAATCCCTGGAACGGGAATGCCGCAGGGCGGACAGGGTGGAGGTCCGGGCCGAACTCGGGGTTCCCGAGGGGGTTCCACTGGGACTGACGCTCGCGAGCCTGCACCGCCGCAAGGGACTCGACGTCCTCTCCGCCGCCCTCTGCCTCGTCGCGGGACGCCTCGGGCGTCCGCTCTACTGGTGCATCGCGGGGGAAGGACCCTTGCGGGAGGAACTCGAGGCATGCCGGAAGCTCGTTCCAAAACCGGTGCGCCTCCTCCTCCCGGGGCGACGGCCCGCGGCGCCCCTTCTGGCGGCGGCCGACCTCTTCGTCCTCCCCTCCCGCCGGGAAGGGCTCGGGGTCGCGCTTCTCGAGGCACTCTCGCAGGGGCTCCCGGCCGTCGGCAGCCGGATCGGCGGGATTCCCGAGGTCCTCGAACACGAGGTCTGCGGCCTCCTTGCATCCCCGGGGGACGCCCGGGACCTGGCCCGGGCGATCCGCCGCCTCCTCGAACGCCCCGCCGAGGCCCGGGCCTTTGGGGAGGCCGGCCGCCGGCGGGTTTGCGAACGCTTCTCCCTGGATCGGATGTGCCGGGCGAGCGAGGCCCTCTACCTCGAGCTGGCGGCGCGGGGCATGTGAACCCGAACCCTCGGGCCTTTTCGGTTGTATTGCGGAAGGCCGCAGGCCGGGCCGCTAGAACAGGGGCATGGACGGACATGCGGGTTTTCTTGCCGGTCTGAAGCGCGATTGCCGGCATTTCCATCCCTGCCATCCCTGCAGGCCGCATAAGGAGCGCGGGGTGACCTGCGGGACCTGCCCGGAGTACGATCCCGCAGGAACGCGGATCGCGATCGTCAAGCTCGCGGCGGCGGGGGACGTCCTGCGGACGACTTCCTTCCTCCCTTCACTAGTCCGGCGCCACGAAGGAGCCCGGATCCGGTGGCTGACCCTGGCCCCGACCGCCCCCCTCCTCGAGGGCCTTCCCGAACTCTGGACCGTCGACCGGACCTCGGGGGAGGCGCTGCCCGTCGGCCTGTCCATGACCCCGCAGGACCTCGTGATCTGTCCGGACGCGGACCTTGGGAGCGTCGCGCTTGCGATGGGGATCCCGCTCCGTCCCGGCGGTCGGAGGCTGGGTTTCATCCTCGATGGGGACGGCGAGGTCCGTCCCCTCGGGGAGGCGGCCGAACGCTGGTTTGCGATGGGCCTGTCGGACCGCCTTAAGAAGGCGAATGATCGGACCTACCAGGACCTCGTGGGGGCGATCTTCGAACTCCCGACTCCGATCGAGGATCGCCCCGGCCTCGTGCTCCGGCCCTCGGAGCGGGCCGCCGCCGAGACCTGGTTCGCGGATGCCGCAGGTGGGATCGAGGCGAAGGGGCTCATCGGGTTGAATACCGGAGCCGGTGGGCGCTGGCCGCAGAAACGGTGGACCCTCGACGGCCAATGCACCCTCATCGAGAAACTCTGCGCGCGCGGATACCGCGTCCTGCTCCTCGGGGGGCCGGACGAGGGCGAACGCCACCGGAAACTGAAGGCGAGGATCGCGGACGGACCCGGGCACCGGCTCTGCCTCGATGCGGGAACCGACAACTCCCTCCGGGACTTTGCGGCCAGGCTCTCCCTCTGCGACGCCCTCGTCACCGGGGATACGCTGGCCCTCCACTTGGCGACGGCCCTCGGAATCCCGGTCGTCGCCCTCTTCGGTCCGACCTCGCACGCCGAGATCGAACTCTACGGGCGCGGGACGAAGCTCTACGCCGCCGATCTCGATTGCCTCGGCTGCTACTCGGCCTGCGACAGGGACCCCGACTGCCAGGAATCGATCCCTCCCGAACGGGTTCTCGAGGCTCTCGAACCCTTCCTTCCGAGCTGAAAGGCGGATGGCCGTCATGGAGAAGCCCTGGCTCGTCGTCCTCCCGACCTACGAGGAAGTCGAGAATCTCGAGGAATGCTGCCGGCGGATCCTGGCCCTGGATCTTCCGCTCGAGATTCTCGTCGTCGACGACGACTCCCCCGACGGAACCGCCCTCCTCGCATCGAGCCTGTCCGAGAAGGACCCTCGAATCCATGTCCTCGTGCGGCGGGAGGAGCGGGGCCGCGGCCGCGCGGGAGCCGCGGGCTTCGCCTGGGCGCTCCGGGAGGGATACGCTGGGGCGGTGGAGATGGACGCGGACCTCTCCCATCCCCCAGAGGACCTCCCCCGGCTCCTCGCTGCGGCCGCCCGGGGGGCGGACCTGGTCCTCGGCTCCCGCTCCGTGCCGGGAGGGGCCGACCTCGGCAGGTCGCTCCGCCGCCGCCTCGTGACGCGTGCGGCGAACGCCTACGTCCGGCGGGTCTTCGGGATCGAGGTCCGTGACTGCAACTCGGGGTACCGCGCTTGGACGCGGAGGGCCCTTCTCGAAGTCGATGCCCCCGGGGCGAGGCGCCTGGGGCCCGCGATCGTCCAGGAACTCCTCTGGAGGGCTAAGCGGGCGGGGCTCGCCGTCCGGGAGGTCCCGATCCGATTCGTCGAGCGCCGGCGCGGGCGCTCGACCCTGCGCTTCAGGACCCTCCTGGCCGGGCTTCTCGAGGTGCCGCGGCTCCGCTTCCTCGACCGGTGGAGGCCCGGGACCCGGCCCTCGTGGTCGGAAGGGGATCCGCTCCCCGGGGGACGGGTCATCGAAATCCGCGGAGGCTCTCGACGAAACGACCGACGAGGAGCCTCTCCTCGGCGGAGAGGTGGTCGAAGGCCGGCATGACGTCCGAGTCCGGTTCCAGCAGGTATTCCGCGATCTCGGAGGCGTCCATCTCGATGTCCGCGAAGTCGGGGGCGTCCTCCTTGTTGCGGCCGTAGACCTCGCCCTCCGGCGTGGTGAAGGTGTGGCAGGAGAGGCAGGCCTCGCGGCGCCAGATGTCGTAACCCCTCTTCGATTCGGGTTCGAGATAGAGGGGATGGGGGTAGGTTCGATAGTGCTTCGGCCGGTCGAGGGCCCCGAGGACGGTCAGGGCCCCGAACCCTCCGAGGAAGACCGTGAGCCCGAGCATGCAGAGCGGACGGCGGCGGAGGCTGCGTTCGGGGTTCCGGTCGAGGAAGGGGAGGAGGACGAGGAGGAGTCCGAGGCCCGAGGGAAGCCAGAAGGCTCCGACGACCTCCATGGGACCTTCGAAGAGCTTGAGGAGTTGGAAGACGCCGAGGAAGAACCAGTCGGGTCTGGGGTCGTAGGCCGGATCGGCGGGGTCAGCCTCGGCCTCGAGAGGGGCTCCCAGCTTCTTCGCGAGGGTGAAGATCGCGACGACCACGAGGGCGGCCACGAGTCCTTCCTTCCAGGTGTGGTGGGGATGGTAGGCCTTCCCCGGTTGCCCGGGGTCGCCGACCCGGCATCGGACCGGACTGATGCCGTGCTTCTGGATCAGCCAGAGATGGAGGACGAGGAGCAGGGCGAGACCTGCGGGGAGGAGGACGACGTGGAGGATGAAAAACCTGGGGAGCGTGTTCGGACCGAGGTCGGGACCTCCGTAGAGCAGGGTCTTGATCGTTTCTCCCGCGAGAGGGGTCTGGGCGGCGACGTTGACCCCGACCTTCGTCGCGAAGTAGGCCTTCTGGTCCCAGGGGAGGAGATAGCCCGTGAAGCCGAGGCCGATCACGCAGCCGAGCAGCCCGAGGCCGAGAATCCAGGTCAGTTCCCGAGGGGCCTTGTAGGCGCCGGAGGCGAAGACGCGCACCGCGTGCAGGAGGGCGAGAACGACCATCGCCGAGGCGCCGTAGTGGTGGAGGCCGCGGAGGAGGGCTCCACCGGGGATCTCACGGTCGAGGACGCGGATCGAATCGTAGGCATGGGCCGCCGAGGGGCTGTAGTGCAGGGCGAGGGCGAGGCCGGTGATCCCCTGCAGGATGAAGACCGTCAGGGCGGCGAATCCGAGGGTGTGCCCCCAGGAGGTCCCCGCCGGGAGGATCTTCCCCGTCAGGGTCGAACGGACGAGGGCGCGCCACCCGGTGCGCGCGTCGAGGAAGTCGAGCAGGACCTTCAAGCCGGATCCTCGAACTCGAGAAGGACGGGCCGCCTGGGGTCGCGCGGCATGCGGGTCGCGTACCGCCGGAGGGGCCTCGGCGGGGGGCCGTCGGTCACCCTGCCGTCCAGGTCGAAACGGCCGCCGTGGCAGGGGCAGGCGAGTCCCGAGCCGTCTTCGGCGAGCCGGACCGGACAACCGAGATGGGTGCATTCCGCGTCCAGGGCCTGCACCTCGTTTCCGTTCCGGCGGAGGAAGACGATCCGGTCGACGACTTCCCGATAAGGACCGATCCGCCTCACGAAGCGGAGGCGGTGGCGGAGAAGCCGGTCCTCGGGAATCTTCGCGAGGGGGAGGAGGGGGATGTCGGCGCCGCCTTTCCGGGGGGCCTCCCCGAGGGCCGGACGGAGGGCCGCGAGCAGGGGGCCCAGGACCGGAAGGGCGAGGAGGAAGGCCGCCAGGGTCCCGAGGAGGCTCCTCCTCCCGGGTTCGACCGTTCTTCCCGGGCGCTGTTCAGGAACGTCCAGCGGCGGTCTCCATTGCGGGGGGGACGGGAAGGGTCTGGAGCCGGCGGCGCAGACGCTCCCCGGCGTCGGGCCAGAGGGAGAGTACCGCGACATAGAGGTAGCCCGCTGTGAAGAGAAGGAAGAAACCCGCCATGCTGTAGGCTCCGGCGTGCCAGGCGACGGCGGCGGCGGCTCCGGCCTCGAGTCCGAGACAGACCTCGATCCAGCGCAGGAAGCTACGTCCGGCGAGATAGCGCTTTCCGAGCCAGGTGTCTTCCCGGCCATCGATGCGATACTTCGGTGTCCTCACGAAGGCGCTCCGGCGCCCGAAGATGCCCTCGAGGACGGCCCGGGCGTTGTTGACGGAGAGACCGATGCCGAGGGAGATCGCGGCCGGCAGGAGGGCGAGGGAGCGCAGGAACGGCCGGCCGGTGAGACGCTGACCCGCGAGGAAGTACAACAGGACCGGGAGGAGCCCGATGCCGAGCAGCCAGCGGTCGGCCCATGCGAATCCGGCCGAACCGCCCGAATCCCGGGTCAGGGCCGCGGGCAGGGTCAGGAAGCTGACCGCGGCCATGATCAGGTAGGCCAGGTTGTTCGTCAGGTGCACGGTCCCCTCGATCCTGGTCCCCAGGGGGATTTCTCCAGCGGTCCAGAGCCGGGGGAGTAGTTTCCGCGCGGTCTCGATCGCACCCTTCGCCCAGCGATGCTGCTGGACCTTGAACGCATTCATCTCGACCGGGAGTTCGGAGGGGACGCCGAGGTCGTGCAGGTAAGCGAAGCGCCATCCCTTCATCTGTGCGCGGAACGAGAGATCGAGATCCTCGGTCAGGGTCTCGTGGCTCCATCCGCCGGCCTCCTCGATCGCGCGCCTCCTCCAGACCCCCGCGGTTCCGTTGAAGTTCAGGAAGTGTCCGGCGTTCTGCCGGGCCCGGTGTTCGACAGCGAAATGCGCGTCGAGGAAGACGGCCTGCAGGCGGGTCAGCAGGGAATGGTCGCGGTTCAGATGTTCCCAGCGCGCTTGGACGAGGCCCAGTCCCTCGTCGGCCAGGAGGAGGGGGATCGTGCGCCGGAGGAATGCGGGCCCGGGGAGGAAGTCCGCGTCGAAAATCGCGAGGAAATCCCCCCGCGGCGGAGACCTGTCCTCGGGTGGGCAAGAGTCCCCGCCGTCGCGGAGGCCCGCCTCCAGGGCGCCGGCCTTGAAGCCCTCCCGATCGGTGCGGCGCCGATGGCGGATCATGAAACCCTCCCTTCGCAGTTCCCTCGCGAGGGCCGCCAGCGCGGAACCCGTCTCGTCGGTCGAATCGTCGAGGATCTGGATCTCGAGCCGGTTCCTCGGCCAGTCCAGGCCGGCGACGGCGCGGACGAGGCGTTCGGCGACGTAGAGTTCGTTGAAGATCGGGAGTTGAACGGTGACGATCGGAAAGCACTCGGGGTCTTCCGGCAGGGGCCGGACCTTCCGCTGAGGCCGGTTCTTCGCGAGGCGGAGCAGCAGGAGGGCCCGGTGCAGCCCGTATCCGGAAAGCAGCAGGAACAGCGCGTAGTAGAGGTGGAGGAAGGTCGCTTCCATGATCGGATCGAAACGGCGCCGGGGTTCGTCGGATAGGGGGGGGCGCCCCGGCGGCCCGGGGAGGGCATCGTATCCGAGGCTCCGCCTCCTTCCATGCCGGAGGACCCGTTGAGGATCGAGGATTTCTCCTACGATCTTCCGCCCGATCGGATCGCGGAAAATCCCGTCGAACCTCGGGACACATCCAGGATGCTGGTCTGTTCCCGGAGCGATCCAGGATTGCTCATCCATGCAAGGGTCCTGGATCTGCCGTGCTTCCTTCGGTCGGGGGATGTCCTGGTCTGCAATGACACGAAGGTCCGACCTTGGAGGCTTCTGGGGCGCCGGAGCAGTGGGGGCAGGGTCGAATGCCTGATCCTCCGGCTCGAGGGGGAGATCGGCGAGGGCTTCCTCCGGCCTTCGAGGCGCCTGCGGGAGGGTGAGGTCCTCTGGATGGAGGATCGCCTGGAACTCGAAATCCTCGCGAGCCTGGGCCGCGGGAGACATCGTTTCCGCCTGCGCCCTCCGCCCGGTCTCGAAGCCGAGACCTGTCTGGAGGTTCTCGGGCGCGCCCCGCTTCCTCCGTATCTCTCTAAGGATCGGGGAGAGGAAGATGTGGAGCGGGACCGGGATCGATACCAGACGATCTTCGCGAAGCGTCCGGGGGCGGTGGCCGCTCCGACGGCGGGCCTCCATTTCACCGAGAGGCTCTGTCGGAAGCTCGCAGAGGCCGGGATCGACAGGCTCTCCGTGACCCTCCATGTCGGAGAGGGGACCTTCGAACCGATCCTCGTCGACCGCGTCGAGGACCATCGCATGCATGCCGAGGAATACGATCTGCCGGAGGAGACCGCCCGGCGGCTCCACGAGGTCCGTTCGGCCGGAGGGCGCGTGTTCTGCGTCGGCACGACCTCGGCCCGGGTCCTCGAGACCTGTTTCGATCCTTCGACGAAGAGGCTCCGTCCCGGGCGCGGGACGACCGACCTCTTCCTCCGCCCCGGCCGGCCGCCTCGCTTCCTCGACGGGATGTTGACGAACTTCCACCTGCCGAAGAGCAGTCTCCTCCTGCTCCTCGCCTCGATCCTCGGAAGGGAACGGCTCCTCTCTCTTTACTGCGTCGCAATCGACAAGGGATATCGGTTCTACTCCTTCGGAGACGCGATGCTCATCCTCCCCTGACTCGTGTCCATGAGGGGGCGAGGAAGGTTCATTTCTCTTTCATTCCCGCTTCATGTCCGGTGATAGACTTCCCGCTTCCGGTGAGGAGCGCCGGGGATCCGCGGGGGTTCCGCGGGCCGGGTTCCGCATCCGAACGGAGGAGGAGACATGCAAGGGTTCCAGAGCGTCGTGCTGCCGTTGTCAGTTCTCGGTTTGGCGGTGGGGGGAGCGGACAGGCTCCATTCCCAGGGACGAGGCGGAGGAAAAGAGGAGAGGATCCGGACCCTGGAGGAGAGGGTCGGCAGATTGGAGAAGTCTGAGGGCTCCAGTCCTTCGATTCTCCGGGTCCTATGGAAGGACGGGCTGCGTTTCGAGTCCCCGGACCGAAAGGTCCGTCTCCGATTGGGAGGGCGGATACAGAACGACTGGGCCTGGATGACCGAGGACGCGGGGGTCCGGGCCAAGGCCGGTCCTCAAGTTGACGGGACGGAGTTCCGCCGCGCCCGTCTCTATCTTTCCGGAAAGCTCCCCGGGAAGGTCTTCTTCAAGACGCAGTTCGACTTCGCGGGGGGAGATGCGGATTTCAAGGACGTCTACTTGGGGATGGAAGGGATCCCTTTCGTGGGCAGGGTCCAGGTCGGCCATTTCAAGGAACCCTTCAGCCTCGAGGAACTCACGAGCAGCAAGTACATAACCTTCCTCGAACGCGGACTTCCGAATGTCTTCGCTCCGGGAAGGAACACGGGGATCGCCGCGCATGACCAGGTCCTCAGCGGACGGATGACCTGGGCCGCCGGGATCTTCCGGCCGACCGGCAGTTTCGGCGACGGCCAAGGGGAGGGTGAATCGGCGGTCACGGCTAGGGTCACCGGGCTCCCGTGGTTCGAAGAGGGGGGGAAGCGACTCTTGCATCTCGGGTTCGGGGTCAGCGTCCGGAACCCGAGCGGAGGGATCCTGCGCTATCGCCAAAGACCCGAGGTCCACCTCGCAAGCCGTCTCGTGGACACCGGGACTCTCGCCGTCGACCGGGCCGAGCTGTACTCCCTCGAAGGGGCTCTCGTTCTCGGGCCGTTCTCGGTGCAGTCGGAATACATCCGGTCCGAAGTGAAGGGAGCGGGCGATCCGGGCTTCTCGGGTATCTATGGGTCGGCCGGGTTCTTCTTCACGGGGGAGCATAGGCCCTACAAGACTTCGAAGGGCGTCTTCGGGCATGTGAAGCCGCGCAAGAGCTTCGGAGAGGGCGGCGGGCTGGGGGCCTGGGAGGCCGCGCTCAGGTATTCCGACCTGGATCTCCAGGACGGCTCCGTGGCCGGAGGACGTCTCTCGAGCCTGAGCCTCGGCCTGAACTGGTACTTGAATCCGAACACTCGATTGATGTTCAACTACGTTCTGGCGGACCTGGAAGGCGCCGGAGATTTCGAGGCCCTCGCGGTCCGGTTCCAGGTTCATTTCTGACCGGATCGAGTGGCTTCATCGAGTGGGGCCCGAAGGGCCGCGGCGGCGGCGCGGGGGTCCTCGGCCCCAAGGACCGCGGCGCTGACGGCGATGCGCCGCACTCCGAGGTCGAGGAGGCCCGGGAGATTCGACGGGACGATGCCCCCGATCGCGAAGGTCGGAATCCCGGCTCCTTCGAGCACCGCGCGGAGGACGGGTTCGGGGAGTCCCTCCTCGTAGCCTTTCGTGGCGGTCGGGAAACACGGGCCGATCGCGATGTAGTCGGGCTCTTCGAGGAGTGCGCGTTCCAGGTCGGCCGGACCGTGGGTCGAGAGGCCGAGCGCGAAGTCCCTCGTCCGCAAGGCACCCGGGAAAAAGGGGGTCAGGTCCTCCCGGCCGAGATGCAGGCCGAAGGCCCCTGACTCCTTCCGGAGCCGCGGGTCGTCATTCACGAGAACCGGCACCTCGAAGACCCCGCAGAGCCGCCGGACCTCGAGGATCCAGCCGAGGTCCTCCGGCCGCAGGGGCTTCTCGCGGACCTGCACGAGGTCGACTCCTCCCTCGAGCGCCCGGGAGAGGGTCTCTAGTGGGTCGTTCCGGCAGAGATGCCGGGTCAGGAGCAGGTAGAGGCGGCGGTGGGCGAGCATCTCCGAGGCTTCCGATGTCGGCGGCATGGAGGGCAGGCTATCATGCCGGCCACCGATGGGGTCCGTGTCCTTCCTGCTCCCGTTCGCCTCCTTCTGCCTGCTCGCGTCGACCGGACTCGCAAACATGCGGAGCGGTCGTTTCCCGCTCGGTTTCGGCCAGTTCGCGGCCGCCTGGGTGCTGGGGGACGCGGCCCTCCTGCTTGCCTTCGTGCTCCCCGGGGGGGAGCGCTTTCTCGGCCCCTGCATCCTGGCTCTCGAGCTTTCCGCCGCCCTGGCCTTTACGACCTTCGCCTTCGGCCGCTGGAGGAGGGGCCGTCCCTTTTTCCGGGAGGCGAGGGACCGCGAATACCGGCGGGCTCTCCAAGCCTACATGAGAGGGGAGGACGCGGAGGCCGCGAGGATCCTCAGGCGGATCCGCCGGAAGGACCCATGGGACGCGGCCGTCCCGTTCCTTCTCGCGGAGATCGCGGATCGGGGGGGGCGTTCGGGCCGTTCCCGGCGCCTGCGCCGGACCGCCCGCCGCCTCGCGGGGAACGAGGCGGCTTGAAGATGGAACGCCTCCACCGGGGACGCCGCCCTCTCTCGACTCCGATTCCCGAAGAGGACCTGCGGCTCAGCGTCGTGATTCCGGTCTTCAACGAGGAAGCGACTCTCGAGGACTGCGTGGCCCGGGTGCTCGCCGAGGACACGCCCAAGGAGATCATCCTCGTCGACGACGGCTCGACCGACCGGAGTCCGGAGATCCTGAGGGAGCTGGAAGGTCGTGACGGGGTGAAGGTCGTCCGCCACGATCGGAACCTCGGCAAGGGTTCGGCCTTGCGGAGCGGTTTCGCTGCGGCCTCGGGAAACGTCGTCCTGATCCAGGACGCCGACCTCGAATACGACCCCGAAGACTATCCCGCCCTGCTCAAGCCGATCGTCCAGGGGAAGGCGGATGTCGTCTACGGATCCCGTTTCCTCGTCCGGGAGTATGCGAGGGTGCACCTCTACACGCACTACCTCGGAAACCGCTTCCTGACCTTCCTCTCGAACCTCGTGACCGGGCTGAACCTGACCGACATGGAGACCTGCTACAAGGTCTTCCGGAGGGATGTCGTCGACCGCCTTTCCCTGAAGAGCCGACGCTTCGACGTCGAACCCGAGATCACGGCCAAGGTCGCGAGGATGCGCTGCCGGATCTACGAGGTCCCGATTTCGTACGCGGGGCGGGATTTCAGCGAGGGCAAGAAGATCTCTTGGAAGGACGGTCTCGTCGCGATCTGGGCCATCCTCAAGTTCCGCTTCACGGATTAAGGGGGGAAGAGGCCTGGAGCGGTCGGGCCATTCCGAAGGAGGTCGGGTTCCCGGCCGGAGCCAGGCGAAGGTCCCGGCGGTGACGAGGGCGTAGACGAGGTCGCCGGCGACGAACTTGAAGGTCGTCTTCCACGCATGGCACTCCCGGATCGAATCCTGGAGGGCCGCCACGCCGTAGGCGAGCAGGGCCGCAGTCCCGCAGACCTGGATGACCTTCGGCCGGGAGGTTCCTGCGGGAGGGGGTCAGATCTTCTCGGAGACGGACTTGGCCTGCAGGAAGAGGAGCAGATAGTCGCGTCCGCCGGCCTTCGAGTCCGTGCCGGACATGTTGAAACCGCCGAAGGGCTGGCCCCCGACCAGCGCGCCGGTGCACTTGCGGTTGAGGTAGAGATTCCCGACGTGGAAGCGCCGTTTCGCGTAGTCGAGATGCGCCCGGTCGTTCGAGTAGATCGCCCCCGTGAGCCCGTACTCGGTGCCGTTGAAGACCTTCGTCCCCTCCTCGAAGTCCGCGACCTTGCAGACCGCGAGCACCGGACCGAAGATCTCCTCCTGCATGATCCTGGCCTCGGGCGCCACGTCGGCGAAGACCGTGGGCCGGATGTAGAACCCATTGCCAGGCGCCTTGTCGCCTCCCGCGATCAACCGCCCTTCCCCCTTCCCGATCTCGATGTAGTCGAGGATCTTCTTGTAGGCGTTCTCGCTCGAGACCGGACCCAGGGAAGCTTCCGGCCGGCTCGGATGAGCGACGACGAGTTCCGAGGTGAGGGCGGCCAGCTCCTCGACGAAGCGGTCGTAGACGGTCTCGTGCACGATCGCCCTGGAGCAGGCCGAACACTTCTGTCCGGAGTATCCGAAAGCCGAGGCCACGACGCCCCGGACGGCCGCCTCGAGGTCGCAGTCGGCGTCGACGTAGATGCCGTCCTTCCCTCCCATCTCGGCGACGACGCGCTTGATCCAGATCTGGCCGGGCGCCATGCGGGCGGCCTTCTCGATGATGCCGAGCCCCACGGCCTTGCTGCCGGTGAAACTGATGAACCTGGTTCTCGGGTGGTTGACGAGATGCTCGCCCGCTAGGGCGCCCGGTCCGGTCAGGTAGTTCAACACGCCGCCGGGGAGGCCGACCTCGCGCATCAGGTCCACGAAGGCCCCGCCGATCGTCGGGGAATCGCTGGCCGGCTTCAGGACGACGGTGTTCCCGGCGACGAGGGCCGCCGTCGTCATGCCGACGAGGATGGCCAAGGGGAAGTTCCAGGGCGGGATGATCGCTCCGACCCCGAGTGGGATGTAGAAGAGTTCGTTCTTCTCGCCGGGGATCGGGGTGACCGGCTGGGGTTCGGCGTAGCGAAGAGCCTCCCGGGCGTAGAACTCGAGGAAATCGATGGCTTCCGCCGTGTCGGCGTCGGCTTCGGCCCGGTTCTTTCCGACCTCGTAGACCATCAAGGCCGAGAACTCGTGCTTGCGCCGGCGCATCAACTCGGCGGCGTCGAAGAGGAACTGCGCCCGCTCGGCCGCCGTACGTTCCGACCATTCGGGGAAGGCGGCGTCCGCGGCGCGGATCGCCTGTTCGGCTTCCTCGACCCCGCATTTCGGCCAGATCCCGACGACGGTTTCGGTCTCTCCGGGGTCCCGGGACACGAGTTCGCCCGAGGTCGTGATCTCCTCGCCGCCGATCCAGCAGGAATGCTTCGCTCCGAGCTGGTCCCTGACTTTCCTCAAGGCGGCCTCGAAGGCTTCCGAGGATTCGGGCTTCGAGAAGTCGGTGAGGGCTTCGTTGCGGAAGGGTTCGACCACGGCTCTCTCTCCTGGGTCGGGGACGTGGAGGGGGCGGGACCACTCTCCCTCCTCAAATCGGGGCGGGGATTCTATCCGCAACGGATCCGAGGATCACGGAAGCCCGGCGGAGGAAGGGGCGGGGTCGGAGGCGGTGCGTGGAAGGAGAAAAGGGGGAAAGGGGCGGGGCCGGGGGGGCCCCGGGGGGAGGGAGGACGTCCTTGGGGATCGGAACTCGGGTGATGAGAGATACGGATCGGAAAAAGAGCAGGGCTTCGCGGGTTCGAAACCGTCGGGTCAGGAAGCCTTCGGGCGGCGCTTGTTCTTGCCGTTCTCTTTCTCGGCCTGGAGACCGGCTTGGAAGGCCTGGAGATCGGACTTGCTGAAAAGACGCACGGGGGAACCGCACTCGACGCACCAGGACTGGTCGACGCTCATCAGGAAGCGCACGTAGGCGCCGCATTTCTCGCACCACTTCTTTTCGTTGTAGTAATCGAGGATGTCCATCGTCGTCTCCCTCCTAACAGCCGATCGCGGAACCTCATCGGGTCCGAGGGGGGAGGAGCAAGCGCCCTGCCAACTCTCGAGAATCCCCCTGCTGTTCTTGCAAGTCTCTGTGATAGATCAGGTTGCATCCGGATATGGATGCCGCTTAGGCGGATTCCGCCGATCTCAGTTAGCGGCTTCGGAGCCGGGGGTAACCACCGGGGAGCCTCCAGGGCGAGACCTCTCGTCCCGATGCGTGCGCCGGGAACGGGGTTTCAGGGAAGGATGAAAATCCGCAACCTTCGTTGCATCCGGGCGACACGACCCGGCTTTCGAGAAGTCGGGGAGCCCGCGTTCCGAGGATTCCCGGAAAGGCGGGAGAGGGCGGGCTCGGACGGGGTCAGGGGGCCCCTTCGAGGGAGGCGCGGAGATCGGCCGCCGTGGCCGGGTCTTCCTCGCGGGCCAGGGCGCGGTCGAGGGCCTCCCGATGGGAGCCGAGCCGGCCCAGGGCCCAGGCCGCCGCCGTCCGGAGCCCGCTGTCCGCCTCCTCGAGGGCGGCCCGGAGCGCCGGGGCCAGGTCCTCCCTCCGGAGGTTTCCGGCGACGAGGGCCGCGTTGCGCCTGAGCCCCATCCTCCCGGCCCTGCGCAGGGCCGTTCCGGTCCAGTCCTCTTCCCATTCCCGTTCCGACAGCCGGATCAGGGCCTCGAGGTCGTAGGTCTCGGTCACCAGATGCGGCCGGAGATCCGAATCCTCGTCCGCCCGTCCGCCGGCCGCCCGGCTCGTGTAGGGGCAGACCTCGAGGCAGAGATCGCAGCCGAAGACCCAGGCGCCCTGCGCTTCCCGGAGGTCCCTGGGGATCGGGCCTCGGTGTTCGATCGTCGTGTAGGAGAGACAAAGACGGGCGTCGAGACGGAAGGGGGCGATCAGGGCTCCGGTCGGGCAGGCCTCGAGACAGGCCGTGCAGGTGCCACAGGATCCGTTCGAGAGAGAGGGAGCCTCGACTTCCAGGTCCAGGAAGACCTCGCCGAGAAGGAGCCAGGGTCCTCTCCTCGGGTGGATCAGTCCGCAGCTCTTCGCGGAAAAACCGAGCCCGGTCCGCAGGGCGAGGGCCCGTTCGAGGACGGGGGCGGCGTCGACCGCGATTTTCGCGGGGATTTCCCGCCGGAACTCCTGGGCCAGCCGGGTCCGGAGTTTCCGCAGCCTGGACCGGAAGACCCGGTGATAATCCCGTCCCGCGGCATAACGGGCCAGGCGCCCCCCCCCGGGAAAGGAGGCCGGGCTCCTCGAGTAGTCGAGGGCAACCGTGAGCAGTCCCCTCCCTTCGGGAAAGAAGAGGGTCGGATCCAGGATGCGGGCCTCGTTGCGGGCGAGCCAAGTCATCGAGGCCTGGCGCCCCTTGGCGATCCATTGCCGGAATCTTTCCCGGTCCTCCTCGCGGAGTTCCGGTGGACCGCAGGCCGCGAGGTCGAAGCCTGCGGCCAGGGCCAGTTCCAGAAGGGTCTCGGTGGGTCGTGCCATCGTCCTCGTCAGGTTCCGGAGGGTAGCAGGATCGCTGCGGACCGAAGTTGTCCTCAAGCGGAAACCGCCTTCCGGTCGATGAATGAGAGCCCTCCTCCGAAGGAAGTCCGAAATGGCGAAGGACAAGAAGATCCCCCGGCGCCCCAGAAGTCCGCGATCCCCAAGGGAGGTTCCGGAGGAGTTCGGACGGACTCCGCCGGACCCGGCCGCAGGAGCCCCTCAGGAGGGTGAGTCCCGGATCGGGGTCTCCGAAATGGAACCGGGACCCCGGGGGACCCTCCCTGTCGAGACTTCCAGGACGGGAGTTCCAGATCTCGAGCGGATCCATCCTGAACCCGGTGAGGGGCGGGAACGGGTTCCCTTCGCGCCGAACCCCGAAGATGCGCAGGTTCTGACGCCGAGAACCGCGAATGGGGTCGTGCGGGCCGGGAAACTCGATCTCCTGCTCCGGGAGGTCCGGACACTCGAGGAGGCGGGCAAACTCTTCCTTCTCGGCGAGGAGTGCCTGGCGCGCTGGCTTGTCGAGGGCCGCCTCCTTCTCCACCGGTGCCTGACCGCGTTCGAGGCCGAAGACCGTGAAGAACTCGGCCGAAACCTCGAGCGGCTCCAATCCCTGCAGGCCTGGATCCAGGAGGCCCAGGAGGACAACCTCGACCTGGCCCGGGCCTTCACCCGGGGCATGGCGAGACAGGATGTCATCGCCCTCGTTCGGGACGCGGCCTCGACCTTCCATCCTTGTTACGAGGAGATCCGCCTCCATCTGCCCCCGCTTGGTGAACAGAGGCGCACGACGGGCCACGCCCTCGGGATGTACCAGGCCTTCCATCTCGCCCTCGAGGCCCTCGCCTTCCGGCTCGGAGGCCGGGGAACGATCCGGATCGAGGTCGAGGAGGGGAATCTCTTCCTGATGGTGCGATTCCTCGGCGAGTGCCCGGAAGAGAGCAGCCTGGGAGCCCCCCCCGTGGATCTCCTCCGGAAGATCCGGCGGCTCGTCGTCACCCTGCACCGGGGCAAGGTCTTCCCCGGGGAGGACGGCCCCTCGGGCGCCTCGATCGTGCTCGCTTTTCCTTTAAGGCGCCCGGAACTCAGGGACCTCGATCGGCACTGAAGGCCGGAGGGATTCCTCCCAGGAGGGGGCTGGGGTCCGTAGGGCCCGAAGCCTGTCTTAACTCACGCTCCGACAGAGACTAATGAGTCTCGTAGTCCCGGGGAGTCTCGGGCGGCGGAGGTCGTCCTCGAATCTCCGGGCCCGGTTTGCGGTCCTGCGGAGAGAGTTCGAAAGCTTCGCTGTCGTCATGCCGGGTTTCCGCTAAACTGGAACGGGAGCGGAATCCGCGCAGGCGGTCCTCTCGTCCCTCCGTTGCTCCCTGAAGAAACGCCGAGAACTGATGACCCCCATCCAGATCCGGCAGGCATTTCCTCTGGAAATGGCCTCGCGCCTCCGGGCTCTGTCCCGGGAAACCGGAGATCCCCGCGCCGACGAGCTGGCCCGGGATTTCGAGGTCCTCCTTCGGATCTCTTCCGGCGCGGCGCAGGCCGACCCCGGGGAGACCCCCCTGCTATCCCTCCCCGAGGACCGGAAGGATCTCGATTCCCGCACTCTCGGGCGCGAGACGATCGAGAGTTTCCGGGACCGTTGCTCGACCGTCTTGATGGATCTCTATCGATCGACGAGCAGTCCTGCGGCCTTCGGTCTCCTGTATGAGATCAACTACCGTCCGTTCCTGAACGTGATCTCCGCGCGGTTGAAGAAGTTCTATTTCTCGGTCGATCCGCAGGACGTCCTGCAGGAAGTCTTCTTCAACATCTACCGCTATCCCCACAAGTTCCATGCGGACAAGGATCGGGCCTTTCGTTACTGGGCCTCGATGATCATCCGCAACACGGTCTTCAAGCACACGCGGGAAATGGGGAAGGAGATTTCGAGGGAGATCGCGGACGAGGAGATCGAATCCCATCCCGACCGGCCGGGCCGCAGTCCGGTCCAGCTCGCGATGACCGAGGAGAGCAGGCGCTTCTGCTCGAAGATCTACGTCCTCTTCCTCGAACTCTACCTGGCCGCCTACGAGGGCCTCAGCGAGAGGGAGCGCAAAGCTCTCCACATCGTCGAGGTCGAGGGGCATCCGTACAAGGTCGCGGCCGAGACCCTGGGGATCCGCCTCGAAAACCTCAAGATGGTCGTCTTCCGCGCACGGAAGAAGATCCAGCGCGCCCTGGATCGCGCGATCGCCTCGGCCGAGAACTTCAGGCCCGGTTTTCTCAAGAACGCGGCCTGCTATCGGTTTCGGAACACGGGCGGGGATCGGATCCTGCTTCCTTCGTCGCTCCGGCGGAAAGGGTCGGAAAGACCAGGGGGCGTTCCGAATTCCCTCGACGATCTCCGTCCCCGCAACCAGGAGATCCCTTCCCCCTGAACCCCGATTCGCATGAACACCGGACATCGAAACGATCGCCGTTCGAAACCCTGCGCCGATGTGCAGGTCGACCTGTCGGCGATGCTCGACGGCGAGCTGGACAGCGTGAGGGCGCGCCGCGTCCTCGTGCATCTCGAGGTCTGTCCCGATTGCATGCGATTCATGGAGGCCCTGAAGAAGCAGGTGGACCTCCACCGCGAGAGTCTGCGAAAGGCCCCGCGTGAAACCCTTCCCGCCGGCGGGGAGGAGGAGGTCGATCTCTTCTCGGGTGAGGAGGTCTGGGCGGGGTTGGACGAGGATCCCTCCTCCTTCCTCGGACGGATGCTGGACGAGGGCAAGGATCGGCTCTCCGAGATCTTCTATCAGATCGGCAGGGCCTACGTGATCCTCGCCGTGCATCCCGAGTTCTTCCGTCTTCTCTGCAAGGAACCCGTTCCGATTCCCGAATACAAGCTTCGCGGGCGGTCCGTGATGGACGGGGTCAGTGGCGGAGAACCCGTTCCCGAATCCGCGCGGGGCGGGAAGGACGCAGGGACCTGGCTCGAGGCCCGCCACCTGCTGCACGGCGAACTCGAGGACAAGAAGGGGAACCTCGAAAAGGGGAGGTCCTTCCTGGAACTCGCGCTCTCGCTGCGCTCCCCCTTCCCGCAGGCCTCGATCATGCTGGGGGAGGCCTTCTACCAGCAGGTCGATTTCGAAAAGGCCCGGGCGTGTTTCCAACGGGTTCTCGAGGAGTGCCCCCCGGATTCGGGGCCCCTCGATCCCGTCGCGAAGGTCCCTCTCAGGGTTTTCGCCGAGGAGCATCTCGGAAACCTCTGCCTGGCGGAGGGGAAGCTGGAGGAGGCTTTGCGATGGTTCCGCAAGGTCGAGGCCTCGGGGGCCATGCGGAGGCACCCGAACTTCTCCTCGGCCTATGGGAATCTCGCGTACACGCACCTGTTGCTCGGAAACTTCGAGTCGGCCGGGGACTATATCGAAAAGCTCTATGCCGAGTTCCCGGCGATGCGCAAGGCCTACGGCCAGATGTTCGCGCTAAAATCGAATATCCAAAAGGTGTTACGGTCCAATCCCCAAATCCTCGAACGGCTCCGCAGGTGTTGCCCCGAATGGTTCGGGGAGCGGGCCGCCGGATTGAAGCACGGAATGGAACTCCAGTTCGATTTCGTCGCCGAGGACTCCCGGGACTCCTGCTCCGCCACCCAAGGCCCTGAAGGAGGAGTCGAATCATGACTTCGCCCGTACACCATTCCGCCCTCCCATCGAGTGTCTCATGCTCGCGAGGATCTCCGATGCCTTCTCCGATCCTTCCCGCCTTCTCGAGTTTCCTTCTTCGCGGACTCCTGGCCCTCGTCCTTCTGCCCTTGGCGAGCCTCCCCCTCGCCGCACAAACCTCCGGGGGAGGACGTTCCCTCAAGGCGCCGAAGATCAATGACGGTTTCATCATCAACGCCCCCTCGGGTTACGGAGACCGGAAGGCCCCCAAATCACTGAATCTCGAATTCAAGAAGGATCGCCTGGAACAGACCCAGGCGAGGATCCGCGAGGGGACCCTCACGGTCACGAAGTCCCTCGTTCACGAGGGCACGGTCGTCCGGAGGATCGGGTCCGGCGGCCCGGCCGGGATCGAGGTCTATGTGAACGACGGGAAGGACGTGCAACTCGTCCTTCCCGAGGAATACAGGACCTCTCTCCTCGTGGTCGATCTCGGGGGCGGGGCCTCCCATCCGGTGCCCCTGACCTCTCCCCGCTTGGTCTTCGACTTCTCCAAGATCTTCAAGCTCGCGGCCTTCAAGGTTCGTTTCCTGAAGTTGACCTTCATCTCTCCGGTAACGCTGAAGGCCGTGTCCTGCACGATCCTGATCTCGAACTCGGGGAAGGCCGTCCTCAAGTTCTGAGGGCTCCGAACGGCGGTCCCGCCCATTCTCCCCGCCCTTCGAGAAAGAGGAAACACCCCTCCAGGGAAGAGGAATTGAGTCCCGGGGACCGCTCTGCCGATGATCGGGTCATGTCCGAGGAAGAGCGGGAATACGTTCCTGGGATCCGCTTGAAGGAGGGAGAGATCCTGGAGGCTCTAGTCGTCGAGTCGCGGGACGACGGGAGCGTCCTATTGGGGTTCCGCGGCATCCTTTCGGAGGTTCGGACCGAGGTGGATCTTTCGCCGGGGGAATGCCTGGTCCTGCGCGTCGAGAAGGCGGGGGACGGCATCCGGCTGCGATGCCTGGAGAAGGGCGAGGTTTCCGGAAAGGAGGAGGGAAGGGGCGCCGTCCGTTCTCCGCCGGGAGTCCTTCCTCTCGGAGAAGAGGAACTCCCCCGCGGGTGGCGGGGCTTTCTCCATGGACCGGACGGGGAAGGCTGGGTCGCCTTGGTCCTGCATACGGGCTTCGGATCCTGCCGGATCGATCTCCGGGGGGAGGAGGGGGGGACCCTCGAACTCCGTGCGCGGGCGACGACCCCCGACCTGACCGACCTCCTCCTCGAACTCCGCTCTCGGATGCGGTCCTCGGCGGAGGCCGGAACCCTGGAGTTCGCTCCCGTCGAAATGTCAGGGGAACTCCCCGTCCTCGATCTCCTTCCCGGCGCCGGGAAGGCCGAAGTCGACCTCCTTCTTTGAAGGAGGTCGAAAGGCCATCAGTAGGTCCTCAGATAGCGTTCGCGCTCCCAGGGGTGGACCGCGGCGATGTATTCCTGCCACTCGGCCTTCTTCGCGCGGATGATGTTCTCGCTGATGTGCTCGCCGAGGGCGTCGAGAAGGACCCTGTCCTTCTCGAGGGCCTGCACGGCTTCGCAAAGGTTTCCGGGAAGGCTGTCCACCTTGTGCCGCGCGCGTTCCCGCTTGCTCATCTTGTAGAGGTTCTTGTTGACGGGTTCGGGCGGGGTCATTCCGTTGCGGATTCCGTCGAGGCCCGCCGCCAGCATTCCGGCGAGGGCCAGATAGGGGTTGCAGGAGGGGTCGGGCATGCGGAGCTCGATCCGGGTCCCGATGCCGCGGCGCGCGGGGACGCGACAGAGGGGCGAACGATTGCGTTCGGACCAGGCGATGTGGGTCGGAGCCTCGTAACCCGGAACCAGCCGCTTGTAGGAGTTAACGAGGGGATTCGTCAGAGGGCAGAGTCCCTTCGCGTGCTTGAGCAGGCCTGCGATGTATTGCATCGCCGTCTCGGAGAGTTGGAACTCGGCCTCGGGGTCGTAGAAGGCGTTCTCCCCCTCGAGGGTGAAGAGGGACTGGTGGGTGTGCATCCCCGAGCCGTTGATGCCGAAGACCGGCTTCGGCATGAAGGTCGCGTGGAGGCCGAAATCCCGAGCCACCTTGCGGACGACGAAGCGGAAGGTCGCGAGGTTGTCCGCGACCTGGAGGGCGTCGCTGTAGCGGAAGTCGATCTCGTGCTGTCCCTCGGCGACCTCGTGGTGGGCGGCCTCGACGTCGAAACCGAGGGCCTGGAGGCTGCGGACGATCGCGCGGCGGCAGGTCTCGCCCTTGTCGATCGGTGCCAGGTCGAAGTATCCCCCGCGATCATGGGTCGAGACGGTCGCGTAGCCTTCCTCGTCGAGTTCGAACAGGAAGAACTCGGCCTCGACCCCCGCCATCATCTCGTATCCGAGTTCGCCGGCGCAGGCGATCTGCCGCTTCAGAGTCTGCCGTGGGCAGCCCGCGAAGGCCGAGCCGTCGGGGTTGTGGATGTCGCAGATGAGGCGGGCGACCCTCCCCTCCCGGTCGTCGTCCCAGGGGAAGATCCGGAAGGTGCCGAGGTCCGGCACGAGGATCATGTCGGATTCCTCGATGCGGACGAAACCCTCGATCGAGGACCCGTCGAAGAGGATCTGTCCGTCCAGGGCCTTCTCGAACTGGGACCGGGGCACCTCGACGTTCTTGTTCATCCCGAGGAGGTCCGTGAACATCAGGCGGAGGAACTGGACATCTTCCCGTTCGAGCCGGGTCAGGATCTCCTCCCTCGTCAAGGCCGTCTTCTCCTTCGGGCGATCGATCGTGTGTTCCTTCTGCATCATGCGCGGCTTCTCCTGCGAAATGAGGGTCCAGATAGGGTCGATCTGCAGAAATCTACAGGGGAATCGGCCGTAAGTGCTCGAAAAAATGCAAAATGAGCATGAAAATCGTGCCGATTTGCTTTTTTGGCCCTTCGGTGGGAGTCCCCCCCTCGTTCGGGGGGAGAGGGGGAGAGCGGATCAGCGGGCTTCGAGGAGGGCCTCGAGCCTTCCGATCCGGGCTTCGAGGAGGCGGAGCATCGGGGGCGGGGGGAGGGGACCGCCCCGATCCGAGGGCCGGGATCGGAGGTCCCGGAACCAGTCAGGGCGGCGGGGGATCCCGGAGCCCGACAGGTTCCGGAGCCTTTCCAGGGCGACCCTTGCGAGCCGGTAGCTGAGTCCCGGATCGGGCACGACCGACGCGGACAGGTTCCTCCGGCCGGGGACCGGGCGAAAGGCCGAGGGAGGGACGGCGGGCGTGTTCCGTTCCGCGGCCTGGAGGAGCCTCCGCGGAACGGGATCCGCGAGGAAGCAGGCCTCCATCTCACGGGAGGTCGGGAAGAGTCCGAGGATCTCGAGATGGAGGTGGGGGCCCTTCGGAACCCCCTGCATGCGCCGCCAGGGGTCCGAGGCGCGGAACCAGGATCCTGTCGAATCATGGATCGGACCCTCGTCCAGACGGGGAGGGTTCTCGTCGCGCAGATGGTAGAGGGCCATCAGGACCCTGAGGAGGTGGGGGCCGCGGCGGCACTCGACGACCCAGGCCTCTCCGTCGTCGCGCGGCCGCCGCCAGGGCCGGGCCCGGACGTGGGGTGGGCGCAGCGGGACTCCGTCCCGGAGAACATGGGGGCGGTTCCGGCCGTCCAGGTAGAGTCCGCCGAGGTCGAGGCCCGGGTGTTCGCCCATCCCGTGCCGGTCGAGGAGGTCGTCCGGGAGGAACACCGGCCGCATCCCCTCGGCGACGGGAAGGGGCCACCGGAGTCCGTCCAGGAAGGCGGCGAGGAGGGCCTCGAAGGCGGCCGCTTCCTTTCGGAGTTCTTTGTCGAGCCTTCCGGGGTAGCCCCTCTTCTGGAGACGGGTCTCCTTCCAGCCCTCCTTCGTCCGGACGAGGAAGCCCAGGAGGGGGAGGCCGGCGAGATCCCTCGTCCGGAAGGAGCGCGGCGGGGGGGCTTTCCGGGGGGTCCGCCGGTCCTTCCAGTGTTCCCGGCCCCGGAGGCCGGGGCCGGGGTCCTTCGCGAGGAGGGCCGAGCCGCGGCGGAAGGGGGGGGCGAGGACGCGCCAGAGAAGGGCGCGCCGGGCTTTTGCGTCGTGCGCCTCTCCGGGGAAGAGAAGATCGCTGGGATTCGAAAGGCGCAGGCGGATCCTCCGGGAGGCGGTCCCGTTCCGGAATCCTTCGAGGACGACGGGGGACTCGAGGTTGCCGAGAGGGACGGTTCCCTGGAGTGTTCCCTTCCCTGCGCCCTCCGGCCGGAACCCGTCCAGCGGAAGGCGGGCACGGAGTCCTTCGGGCATCGGGATCGGAACGTCGAGGCCGCGGTCGTAGAGGATGCCACCGACCGACAGAGCCAGCGAGTCCGGGTCCGCGTCCTCGGGGCGGGCGGCCCAGCAGAGGCCGCGGATCGGGGGCCAGGGCCAGCGACATCGGGCGATGAGGGCGACCCGGCGCGCCAGGGTTTCGTAGAAGTCCTGCGCGGAGAGACTCCCGGGGACGAGGAAGGGCGGGAGGAGCAGGAGGGCCAGGATCCGAACGAGACCGGTCCGGAGGTCCTTGGCGGGGGGGGCCGGCCGCTCGGTCCGCCGGGCCTTCCCCCGGGGCTTTCCGTCGGAGGATCGATCCGAGTTGCGTCCCCTTCCCGCGGCTGCTTTGATCCGGGCATGGAGGACCTTCGGCTCGAGGACGAGATCCGGGAGAGCATCGCGACGAAAGAGCGCCTGCTCGCCGAGGGCTTGACGGCCGTGCGGGAACTCTGCCGCCGCGCGGAGGAATGTCTTCGAGCCGGGGGGCGGCTCTTTTTCTGCGGAAACGGGGGGTCTTCCTGCGATGCGGCCCATGCGGCCTGCGAACTCGTAGGCTGGTTCCAGGACAAGGATCGGAGCCCTCTCCCCGCGGTCGCCCTCGGTCATGAGATCCCCTCGCTGACGGCGATCGCCAACGACGCGGGTTACGAGGAGGTCTTCGCCCGCCAGATCCGCGCGCTCGGCCGGCCCGGCGATCTCTGCGTCGGCATCTCGACCTCGGGAGGATCCGCGAACGTCCTGCGTGCCCTCGAGCAGGCGAGGGAGGGCGGCCTCTTCACCGCGGTCTTGACCGGCCGGCGCGGGGGGGCCTGCGCGGAAACCGCGGACCTCTGGGTGCCCGTTCCCTCCGAGGAGACCCCGCGGATCCAGGAGTCCCACCTCCTGATCCTCCACCTCCTCTGCGGCCATCTCGAGAAGGCGGATCTCTCCGGATCCTGAGCGGAAACCCTCCTTTCCGCGGAGGGATCCCTCCGGCCTCCGGCGGAAAGCTCCGTCCTTCAACCCCTCGAGGTCTTCAGCGAGGCGAGAAGCTCCTCCGCCTCCGCGGCGAGCGCCGTTCCCCGGAGTTTCGGGAGGAGATTCGAGAGGAGGACCTTCGCGCGCTTGGGCTTCGAAGCGGCCAGGTTCCGGACCTCCTCGAGGCGCGAGCGCGCGACCTCGAGACATGCTTCGCGCATCGAGGCGACCTCGGCCCCGGCCTCCTTCGGCCATTTCCGGGTCTTGCGTTCCCAGACCCTGCATTCCTTGAGCGCCTTTCCCAGGTCCTTTTTCGCGAGGAGGGACCGGACCTTCCTCGAAGCCTCCGCCAGATCGTCGAGGTCCTTCCGGTCCAGCTTCGGGAGGCCGTGTTGCCGGAAGAGCTCCTTCCGGGCCAGGGCCGCCGCCTCGATCAAGGTCTTGGCCGAGACCCCTCCGACCCAGCTTCGCAGTTCCTTTTCCGTGAACGGATCGACCAGGGAGGTGTAGGGGATCTTCCCGCTGCGGTTGTACCGGTTCGCCTTGCTGCGGTTCAAGGCCTGCAGGTCCTCGAGGGTCAGACCAGGAAACTGGACGAAATAGCGCGCGATCGTGCCGTCCGGTCTCTTGACCTCGTAACGCGCGGCCTTGCGGTCGTTCGCTTCGACGCCCTTCTCGATCTGGGAGAGGGTCAGGACCTCGACGGTGTTCTTCTCCGCGAATTGGATGTACTTCTTGTTCTGCAACACGGCAGAATGCATGCCCCAGCACGCGCCTCAGTAGAAACCGTGGCTGTGGACGACCAGGGGCATGCGCAGCAGTTTCCCTTCGCGGATCGCGGCCTTCCACGAGGGGGCGAGCCGGACGCAGCGCGCGGGCTCGAGCTTCCGGGCCTTCTTCCGCTGGCAGGTCGCGGGGGCGACGAAACCGATCGCGAGAAAGGCGCTCAGGGTCGCGAGATGTATCCGTCGGGCGGTCATCGTGTCCTCCTCGGCGAAGCGAGGGTCGAGGTGCGGGGCGGGGCGGACTCCGCGGCGGAGAGAATCATAGAATACGGATACGGGTCCGGAAGGATGGGATTTCCTCCGACCTTTTCGGAAGGCTCGAGCCTTCCCTCCGCTCTTCGCCGCTCCGTGGAGGCCCCGGTTCCGCGCGACCGCTCTCCAGGCCGGGGGCAGGCTTCCGGCCCCGGAGCGAGGATCAACCGGAGCCTGGTGTTCCGAGCGGATGTCCGAGGGGCCGACCCTGGAGGACCCGGTCCCCGGGCGCGAGGCCGGGGAAGGCGATCCGCCCCTCCTCGAAGAGGAGCACGACCGTGGACCCGAGGAGGAAGGTCCCGAGGAGGTCCCCGGCCTCGATGCGGGGAGGGTGGTCGAAGGCTCCCCTCGACGGTTTCCTCGCCCCGGTCGTCCGCAGGCCGGGAAGAACCTCCAAACGGATGTCCCCGACGTTCAGGGCGGCGACCGCGACGAGGATCACCGCGCCGAGGGGTCCGCCTTCCAGGAGAAGGCCGACCCTCTCGTTCCTGCAGAAGAGGGAGGGGATCGAGCGGACCGCGGGGGGGTTCACGGGGAAGAAGTTGCCCGGGAGGTGGGTCCAGGCCGTGATCCGCCCGGTGCAGGGGGCGTGGATGCGATGGTAGTCGCCGGGTGAGAGGTAGAGCGTGCACTGAGTCCCGCGCATGAAGCGCTCCAAGGACGGAAGACCCGCGCAAAGGGCCTCGAGGGGATAGTCGACCCCCTTGACCTGGAGGATGCGGCCCTCGCGGATCGGGCCGCTGGTGACGACCCGCCCGTCGACCGGGGAGAGGAGGGGGCCTTCCCCCAGCGGGCGGGCGCCCTCCTTCAGACCGCGACCGAAGAAGGAGGCGAAATCCGGATACTCCCGGAGAGGCCGATCGCATTCCTCGAGATCGACCCCGTAGCGCCGGGCGTAGAGGCCGAAGATCGCGGGCCGCAACGGGGTGGGGAGGGGGATCCGGGAAAGGACGCCCGTGATCCTCGAAAGGAGGGTCTTCGGACAGAGGCGGAGCAAGGTCCGGCGGATCCTCATCGCGGGCGGGCGGGGGGAAGGTAGGGTTTCTTCCACGGAGATCCCCGAAGGCGCCCCGTCCTCAGCGGACTTCTTCGATCGCGAGGCGATAGATGGAGACGACCCGATCGCCGTTCCTCTCCTCGCCGACATCGAGAACTCCTGTGACCTCGACCGGCTCGTCGGTGTAGGAGATGTCCTCCTCTTCGGGCATCGTGCCGTAGACCCACTCGTTCATCCTCGGGGCACCCTGGCAGTCGCAGTTCTGGTTGACGATCCAGAACCAGGTCATGTGCTCGCGTTCCTCCTCGTTGCGCATGAAGCCCGTGATCTTCACGCGCCTTCCGTTCAGGGCCCGGATCTCCGCGGGGAGTTCCCTCCCCTCCACCCAGTCGAAGCCCGCGAGGAGGTCGAAGCCGACGGCGACCGGCTCTTCCCGGGCGGCGGGGGCCCTCTCCGGCCGAGGGGGGAGGAGGGACAGGACGAGGAGGATCGGGAGCGGAAAGAATAGGTTTTGCACGATCCCTCCAGGATAGGTCCCTTCCGGCTCTCCCGGCAAGGCCGGCCCCGCCCGATCAAGTCCGGTAGTCGGCGTTGATCCGGACGTATTCCTCGGAGAGGTCGCAGGTGAAGACCGAGTCCCCGCATTCCCCGGTGCCGAGTTCCAGCCAGATGAGGACCTCGGCTCCCTCCAGGTGGGCGGCGGCCTCCTCCTCGTTCTCGGGGCGGGGGCGGTCCTCCTCGAAGAGGCAGACCGGGCCGATTCCGACCCGGACCCGGCGCGTGTCGAGGTCGATCCCGCTCCGGCCGGCCGCGGCGAGGATCCTGCCCCAGTTCGGATCGCCCCCGTGGACTGCGGTCTTGACGAGCAGGCTCGAGGCGACCGCCTTCGCGCAGGCGCGCGCGTGGATCGGGGAGAAGGCCTTCCCGACCCGGACCTCGAGGAGTTTCGTCGCCCCCTCCCCGTCCCTCGCGATCTCCTTCGCGAGATGGAGGGCGAGGGCGTCGAGTCCCTCGACGAAGTCCTCCCCCTCGGCAAGGCGTCTCCTGCCGCTGGTCCAGAGGAAGACCGAATCGTTCGTCGATCCGTCTCCGTCGACCGTGATCCGGTGGAAGCTCTGGTTCACGACTCCGGAGAGGAGTGCGCGGAGGTCCAGGTCCGGATCCGCGTCGCTCAGGAGGAAGGCGAGCATCGTCGCCATGTCGGGATGGATCATCCCCGAACCCTTGGCGAATCCGATGAGGGAGGCCTCGCCCTTTTCGCCTTCAGGATCCTGGGAGGAACTCCGGGCCTTCCAGGAGACGGAGCCCATCTTGGGGCGCGTGTCCGTCGTCAGGATCGCCCTGCCGCCGTCCTCGAGAGCCCGGGTCCCGGAGGAGAGGTTCGCGATCAGGTCGGGCAGAGCCTGTTCGATCCTCCCGATCGGCAACCGCGTTCCGATGACTCCCGTCGAGAAGACCAGGACCTGTTCCTCCGGGCATTCGAGAGCCCCGGCGACCATCCGGACTTCCGCGACCGCGTCCTCGTCCCCCTCGGGGCCCGTGCAGGCGTTCGCGCAGCCGGCGTTCATCAGGATCGCCCGGACGCGCCCCCCGCTGCGTTCGAGCTGCGAACGATCCAGGGCGACGGGCGCGGCGACGACCAGGTTCTTCGTGAAGACCGCGGCCGCCGGGAAGGCTTCCTCGGCGACGACGAGGGCGAGGTCCAGGCGCGGATCCTTCGTGATTCCCGCGTCGACCGCGGCCATCGAGAATCCCTCGGGGAGGGGACGGGGGCCTCCGATCATTCCTCGGACCTCCTCGGGCTCGGGATCGGGCTCGGCCTCAGGCCGGGGACCGGGCGGGAGAGGGGACCCCGAGTCGGCCTGGGACCGCCGACCTCCGCGAGGTCGCGGAGAACGGCGATCTCGTCGCAGGCGTTGAACTTCGGACAGTTCAAGCAGTCTCCGAAGACCTTGAACGGGAGTTCGGAGTGTTCGACGACCCGGAATCCCAGGCGGGAGAAGAACTCGGGGACATAGGTGAAGGCGAAGACCCGGGGGAGCCCGAGCTTCTCGGCTTCCTCGATCAGGGCCTCGGTCAGGTGCCGCCCGAGACCTTCTCCCTTCGCCTCCTTGCGCACCGCGATCGAGCGGATCTCGCCGAGGTCCTCCCAGACCACGTGGAGGGCTCCGCAACCGAGGATGCGTCCCTCCCGCTCGACGACCAGGTAGTCGCGGAGATGCTCGAAGACCGCGAGGGGGGAGCGGGGCAGCATCACCTGGTCCTTCGCGTATTCGTTGACGATCTCGAGGATGTCGGTGACGTCGGCGACCCTGGCGGGCCGGACCTCCGCCTCTCCTTGGCATTCCGGCGATCCGCTCATGGTCGGCTCCTTTTCGCCGCGGATCCCCGGGGTGGCCGTCCGGGGCCCTCCCCCGCGAGCCTGCGGAGCCAGCGGCGGGCCTCGCGCAGAACGGAGGCGGGGCGGGCGGCCCCGAGGGCCTTGCGCCTGCGGAAGACCTGTTCCGGATCGAGGTCCTTCAGGATCGAAGGATCCAGGTCGGGGTCGGCTTTCGCGAGATCCCGCTTCCCGAGTTCGTGGAGTTCGAGGCCCTTCCCCTGCGCGAAACGGACGAGACGCCCGCAGCGTTCATGCGCCTCCCGGAACGGAACACCGGCCTCGACCATCCGATCCGCCAGATCGGTCGCGTTCAGAAAGCCCTTCCGGATTCCGGCCCGACAGCGTTCGAGGTCGAACCGGGCGCCCTCGACGACGGTTGCCATGACCCTCGTGCAGGCTTCCCAGGTGTCGAGGCCCTCGAAGAGGGCTTCCTTGTCCTCCTGGAGGTCCTTGTCGTAGGCGAGCGGAAGGGAACGCAGGCAGGCGAGAAAGCCGGTCATCCGCCCGAGAATGCGGGCGCTCTTCCCGCGGATCAGCTCGAGGGAGTCCGGGTTCTTCTTCTGAGGCATCAGGGACGAGCCCGTCGTCACCGCGTCGGAGAGGACGAGGAAGCCCGCTTCCGCGCTCGCGTAGAAGATCCAGTCCTCGGCCAGCCTCGAGAGATGGAGTCCGGAGAGGGTGGCGACGAAGAGGACCTCGGCGACGAAGTCCCGGTCGGACACGGCGTCGAGGCTGTTCCGGCTCGGACGCCGGAATCCGAGCCGGCGGGCCAGGGCGCGCCGATCGACGGGAAAACCGGTCCCCGCGAGGGCTCCGGAGCCCAAGGGGCAGGAGTCGTCGATCCGATCCAGGGCGTTCCGGAGTCTCTCCCGGTCCCGGGCGATCATCTCGACGTAGGCGAGCGCGTGATGCCCGGCCGTCACGACCTGCGCCCTCTGCAGGTGGGTGTAGCCCGGAATGGGGGTCGCGGCCTCCCGCTCCGCGAGTTCGGCGAGCCGCTTCTGAAGGAGGCGGAGGGCCTCGTCGCAGCCGGGCAACCTACGCCGCAGCCAGAGCCGCAGATCCGTCGCGACCTGGTCGTTCCGCGAGCGGCCGGTGTGGAGTTTCTTTCCCAGGTCCCCCACGAGGCGGATCAATCGCTCTTCGACGTAGGAATGGATGTCCTCGGCCTTCGATCGCGAGAGACCGCGCTCGTCCCGGTCGAGATCCCGCTCGATCTCCACAAGGGCGCGATCCAGCCTCCGGCCCTCCGCGGGCCGGAGGACTCCCGCCTCGACCAGGGCGGCGGCCCAGGCCCGGCTTCCCTCGAGGTCCTCCCTCCACATGCGCCGGTCGAAGGGCAGGGACCGGTTGAAGGCCTCGAAGACGGGGTCGAGGCCCTCGGCGAAGCGTCCACCCCAGAGACTCATCTGCGCGACTCCATCCCGCGGAAGCTAGGGCCGGGCGTCCCGGCTGCCAAGCCTCGGAATGGAGGAAGAACCTCCCCCGTCCGGTTCCTTTGGGGCTCCGATCCCGGAAGTCCGGGCCGGACCGATCGGTCAGCCCTTCCGTCGCATCCCGAGGAGGAGTTCGTCGATCCAGGCGGAGAGTTCGCTCTCGAGGTACGGAGAGAAGCCGACATGGGCCCGGCGCACGACTCCTCCGGGATCCAGGACGAGAAGGGTCGGGTAGCCCCGGATCCCGTATACGGCCGGCGCCTTCGGGGCGTTCCAGTTGGGATAGGCGGGGTCCATGCTCTCCACCACGACCTTCATGTCCCCGAGGTCGGAGTCCTTGTTCACGCCGAGGAACACGACGGATTCGTCGCGGTATTTCCGGGCCAGGGCGTTGATCCTCGGCATCGCGCGGATGCACCAGCCGCATCCCCTGTACCAGAAGTCGAGGATGACGATCTTTCCTTCGAGATCCCGGATGCGGTGCTTCGCTCCTTCGAGGTCCACGCCGCCCCAGTCCGGAGTCCGCCGGCCGAGGATCTTTCCAAAGAGGGCGGCGTAGGAATCCACGTATTTCAGGCGATTCCCGTGGGCCGCGATCGCCGAGTCGAAGAGCCGACGGATCTCAGGCAGCCGGACCTCCTTCCTCTTCTCCTCGAGGAGCCTGAGTCCCCGGGCGCAAAGGACCTCCTTCCGCCGGCGGGATCGAACTCGAGTTCGGCCCGCGCGGTCCGGTCATAGACTTTCGTGAACGAACTGCGGATCTCGTAGCGGAACCTCCGCCTGCTTCCATCCCGGGGGGACCGATCGGACCCCGAGATCCGGTAGTCCTCGATCGGAAGGGTCCGTTTCCATCCTTCCTCGAGTTCCTTCGTGGTCCTGGGGAGAGGGAGGAAGATCGCGGTTGGATCCACCCCCATCTCGAACGAGGGATCCGCCTCGAAGACGCCGTCGGGCGCCAGGGCGACCCGGGCCCAGGAGACGGATTCGGGGAACACGAGGGTTTCGTCTTCTCAGTCGCCAGGAGATCTTCCTCCTCCGAGCCGGAGATCCAGGACGATCCCCGGCGGCCGCTCCTGGAGACCCGGACGGTCGCGGGAAACAGGCTCCCCCGCGGTCCCGATCGGGAAGGCGGGGAGGAACGAGAGGAACATGGAGAGGGAGTTCTTCATGATCCTCGAAATCTCTCCACCGAAACCCGCATGGGAAGTCTCTCGTTCCGGGCGATCCGCTAGGATCCGCGATCGCCTCTCCTGTTCGTGTTCCTCTCCCCGGAAAGGCTCCGCATGCCCCGAATCGTGATCCTCGCCCGCCGCGGAACGGAGAGGGGAAGACCTTGCCCGGGGGCCGGATGATCGAAGTCCGCGACCTCGTCAAGCGGTTCGGGAAGAGGACCGCGGTCGACAGCCTCTGCTTCTGGGTGGAGGCCGGGACCTGCTTCGGACTCCTCGGACCCAACGGCGCCGGCAAGACGACGACGATCCACATGATGGCGGGCCTGCTCGAACCGGATGGAGGGAGCGTCCTTCTCGAGGGCGAGGCGGATCCGACCCGATCCTCCTTGAAGCGCAGGATCGGCGTCGCCCCCCAGTCGGTGGCCCTGTACGACGAGTTGAGCGGGAAGGAGAACCTGGAGTTCTTCGGACGCCTCCAGGGACTCTCCGGGAACGGGCTCAAGGAAAGGGTCGGTTCCGCGCTCGAACTCGTAGGACTCGGAGAACGCGCGGGAGACCGGGTCGCCGGTTATTCCGGCGGCATGAAGCGGCGGTTGAATCTCGCGGCGGCTCTCCTCCACGATCCGGCGGTCCTGATGCTGGACGAGCCGACGGCGGGGGTGGACCCCCAGTCCCGGAACCGGATCTTCGAGAACGTCGAGGCTCTGAAGAAGCGGGGAACGACGATCCTCTATACGACGCATTATCTCGAGGAGGCGGAGAACCTCTGTGACCGCGTCGCGATCCTCGACCACGGTCGATTGCTGGCGATCGGAACGGTCGACGAACTCGTCCGCGAGCACGGGGGGGATTCGATCCTCCGCTACGTCACGAGGGACGGGGGCGCGAGGGAGGTGTCCTGCAAGGATCCGCTGGGCGAGATCGCCAGGCTCGGACGGGAGAAGGTCGAGATCCGGGAGGTCCAGGTCCGGCGCCCCGGGCTCGAGTCGGTCTTCCTCCATCTGACGGGGAGGAACCTGCGCGATGGGTAGGGGTTCCTCCACGATCGGCCTGCTCTGGACGCTGGCCTCGAAGGATCTTCGGATCCTCTTCCGCGACAAGGCCGGTCTCTTCTGGATGCTCGGGTTTCCGCTGGTCTTCGGCCTGTTCTTCGGAGCGATCTTTTCTGTGGGCGCGGGCTCCGGGGGAAGCGCGAAGATGCGGGTGGCGGTCGTGGACGAGGACCGGGGTCCGGAGGCCCGCGCCTTCGTGAAGCGCCTCGCGGAATCCGCCGCCGTCCTCCTCGAGGATATGAGCGAGGCCGAGGCCGTGGAGGCCGTCCGCAAGGGCCGGAAGACCGCCTACCTGCGGATCCCGAAGGGCTGGGGGAAGGAGGGAGCCTCGTTCTTCGGCGGCGGGGAGGGGCCGGGACTGCGTCTCGGGATGGATCCGAGCCGGCGCGCGGAGGAGGGATACCTCCAGGGGCTGATCATGGAGGCCTGGTTCGGGGGGATGCGGGAACTCTTCGGCGACCCCGTTCGGATGCGCGCGCAGCTCAGGCGGAGCCTCGACAGAATCGAGGAGGCCTCCGACTTGACGATTCCGCAGAAGATGTTGTTCCGGACCTTCTTCGCCTCCCTGGAGAAGTTCGTCGACGACATGGAGGGGAGCGGACTCGAGGGGAAGGGCGGATTCGAAGGGCCGAGGCTGGAGATCGACCGGATCGCGAGGACGAGGAACGGGCCCGTCTCCGCCTTCGCGGTCACGTTTCCCCAATCCATCCTCTGGGGGATCCTGGGTTGCGTGACCGGCTTCGCGATCACGCTCGTGCGCGAGCGCGTGCACGGGACCTGGCTGCGCCTTCGGGCGTCGCCCGTTCCGATCTCCGTGCTGCTCGCCGGAAAGGGCCTCGCTTGTTTCCTCGCGACCTCGATCGTCGCGTTCTTCCTCCTGTTCGTGGCGGGAGTGTTCCTCGGGACCGACCTCGGTCATCTCCCCCGCCTGGTCGCGGCCGTTTTCGCCTGCGGAGTCTGCTTCTCGGGGATCATGATGCTCCTCTCGACCTGCGGCCGGACCGAGAACGCGGTCGCGGGGATCGGTTGGGCGGTCATGATGCCGATGGCGATGGCGGGAGGAGGAATGATCCCGTTGATCGCGATGCCTTCCTGGTTGTTGCGGCTCAGCGACTTCAGCCCGGTCAAGTGGGGGATCTACGCGCTCGAAGGGGCTATGTGGAGGGGCTTGGGTTGGACGGAACTCCTTCCCGCCTTCGGAATCCTCGTAGGCTTGGGCGTTCTCGGCCTCTCGCTCGGCACCTACGTCCTGTCCCGCCGCCCTTGAACGGGCCGCCTCCCGAACCCTCCCCTCTGCATGGATTCCGTTCGCCCGCATCCGTCTCGTTCCGCCCTGTTTCGGGGTCCGGGGAAAGAAGATGGACCCTCCGCGGGGCTCGGTAGTATCAGTATCCTCGAGGTTCGTCGGTAACCGGTGGAGGCGCGGACGTGCATGCGGTCATTCTCGGAAACGGTGTTTCGGGCGCCACGGCCGCCCTTCGCCTGCGCGAACTCCGTCCCGAATGGCGCATCACGATGGTCTCGGGGGAGACCACCTATCCCTATTCCCGGCCCGCGCTGATGTATGTCTTCATGGGGCACATGCGCTATCGGGACACCAAGCCCTGGCCTGACAGCCTCTGGGCCGATCGGCGGATCGAGCTTCTCCGGGGATGGGTGTCGGAAATCGACACGAAGGAGCGGAGCTTGAAGTTCGAGGACGGGAACCGGCTCGGTTACGACCGGCTCCTGCTCGCGACGGGCTCCCGCCCGAATCTCTTCGGCTGGCCCGGACAGGAGCTGAAGGGGGTCCAGGGTCTCTATTCCCTCCAGGATCTCGCGCTTCTCCGGGAGAACGTGAAACGGGCCCGGCGGGCGGTCGTCTGCGGGGGAGGTCTGATCGGGATCGAACTGGCCGAAATGCTTCACGGTCTCGGTCTACCGGTGACGATTCTCGCGAGAGAGGAGTGGTATTGGGGCAACATCCTCCCGCGTGAGGAAGGGCGCTTCGTCAGCCGGATGATCGTGGAGGAGGGGTTCGATCTGCGGCTCTCGACGGGCCTTTCGGAGATCCTCGGCGACGGGGAGGGGCGGGTGCGCGGGGTGCGGACCTCCGAGGACGAGGTCCTCGACTGCCAGCTCGTGGGGTTGACGGCGGGGGTGTCCCCGAACCTCGCCGCGCTGGAAGGTTCGGGGATTCCGACGCGTCGCGGGATCCTCGTCGACCGGAGTCTCCGGACGGAAGTCGAGGGGGTGTTCGCCGCGGGCGACTGCGCCGAGATCGAGACCGGCGGGGACCGGAACCTTCTTCAACAGGTCTGGTATACCGGAAAGGCCCAAGGGCGGGTCGCGGCGGCCTCCCTCGCCGGAATCGAGGAGCGCTACGAACCGGGGATCTGGTTCAACTCCGCGAAGTTCCTCGGCCTGGAATACCAGGTCTACGGCGAGGTCCCGAACCGCCCGGGGGAGGGCCGCCGCCATCTGTATTGGGAGGATTTCGAAGCCCGCAGGGCTTTTCGGGTCGTGGAGGAGGGAGGCGCGGTCTGCGGCATGGACATCCTCGGGGGGCGTCTGCGGCACCGGGTCTGCGAAAGTTGGATCCGGGAAGGAAGGCGCCTCGAGGAGGTTCTCGAAGGCTTGGGCGAAGCCTGCTTCGACCCGGAGTTCTTCCCGCGGCCGGTGGAACGGATCCGGAAGGAGATCCGCGAGGTGGCGGGGTGAGGCGGAGCCGGAGGTCGTCATGAACCAGATCCGAAACCCGCTCCTCCAGGAAACCCTCTTCGACGAGGAGGCGGACGATTTCGCCGCGCCCGTTTCCCCCCTCCCTCGCCGGGTCACTCCGCTCGAAGGGATCGCGTATCTCCTTCTCGTCCTGGGCTCGGGCGGATTCCTGGCTTCGATCCTCGGGTGGATCGGGGGGGGATGGGGCTCCTTCCTGTTCGTCTTCGGTTCCCTCACGGCCGGAGGAGTCCTCCTTCCCTGGGCCCGCTACGGGAACACGAGCCCGGGGGTGAAGAACGACCGCACCTTCTTCCGCGGGATTTCCACCCGCGGAATCACCGGCTGGGCGGCCGGCGTGCTCCTGACGGGTTTCTACGTCGTCCTCTATTGGCGGTCCGATCTCCTCGAGGGGGGGATCCGTCTCGTCGACCCGCTGGCCCTCGTCCTGACCGGCGAAGAGGCAGGCAAGTGGTTCCTGTACGGATTCCTCTACTCCCTGGCGGTCCTGCTCTTCGGATTCCGGATGATCCTGCGCTGGCGGGGGAACCCCTACCAGATCCTCCGAACCTTCTCGGTGATCTTCTTCCAGCTCGGACTCGCCTTCCTGCTTCCGCATCTCCTCGCTCTCTTCGAACAACCGGAGTTCTACTTCACGTATTTCTGGCCGTTGAAGACCGAGTATCTCTGGCCGAGCGGTTTCCGCTGGCTGGCGAGTCATCCCGGCGGACTCGGAGTCTTCATGGCCTTCTGGGGCCTTGCGATGACCTTCCTCGCGACTCCGGTCCTCACCTATTTCTTCGGGAAGCGGTGGTATTGCTCCTGGGTCTGCGGTTGCGGGGGGCTCGCGGAGACGATGGGGGATCCCTGGCGGCATCTTTCGAACAAGTCCGACGCCGTCTGGAGGATCGAACGCATCTCGATCTACACCATCCTCGCCGTGGTCACGGCCGGAACCGCCGTCCTCTGGATCAATTCGGCGATGGAGGGGGGGCTGCTCGGAACCCTCTCCCAGGGCTTCGCGGAGTGGTACGGTTTCCTGATCGGGAGTCTCTTCGCGGGGGTCATCGGCGTCGGTTTCTACCCCTTGATGGGACCCCGCGTCTGGTGCCGATTCGGTTGCCCGATGGCCGCCATCCTCGGTCTGCTCCAGGTCAAGGCCTCCCGTTTCCGGATCGAGACGAACGGAGGGCAGTGCATGTCCTGCGGGAACTGCTCGACCTACTGCGAGATGGGGATCGATGTCCGGTCCTACGCCCAGAAGGGCGATCCCATTCTCCGGGCCTCCTGCGTCGGATGCGGACTCTGTTCCTCCGTATGTCCGCGCGGCGTCCTTCGCCTGGGCGGCCGGAAGTAGGAAGCGCGCGCCTCGTGACCGCCGCCGGATCCCGGTCGAGGACCGGGCCCATGGGAGAGGCGGAGAGACCGCTCGAAACCTCGTCGAGAGAGGGGGTCAGGCCAGGGGGCAGGCGGCGAAGTGGTCGGTCGAGACCTCGAGTAGGGCGGGGACCTCCTCCGCACAGGAGGGCTTCGCGATCGGGCAGCGCGTGCGGAACGGGCAGCCCGAGGGCTTGTTCAGGGGACTCGGGATCTCCCCTTCCAATCGGATGCGTTCCGGCCGGTCGAGGTCGGGGTCGGGAAGGGGGACCGCGCTGAGGAGGGCCTTGGTGTAGGGATGGACGGGGTTCCTGTAGACCTCTCCGGCGGGTCCGTACTCGACGAGGTTGCCGAGATACATGACGGCGATGCGATGGCTGATGTGCTCGACGACCGAGAGATCGTGGGCGATGAAGAGGTAGGTCAGGCCGAATTCCTCCTGGAGGTCCATCATCAGGTTGATGACCTGGGCCTGGATCGAGACATCGAGGGCGGAAACCGGCTCGTCCGCGACGAGGAGCCTGGGCCGGGTCGCCAGGGACCTGGCGATTCCGACCCGTTGTCTCTGCCCCCCCGAGAACTCGTGCGGGTATCGGAAGGCCTGCTCGGGGGTCAGCCCCACCTTTTCGAGGAGCCAGGCGACCCGATCGTCCCGCTCCTTCAGGCCGAGTTCCGGCTCATGCACGGTGAGGGGCTCGGCCACGATGTCGCCGACCGACCAGCGGGGGTTCAGCGAGGAATAGGGATCCTGGTAGATCATCTGGATCTCGGCCCGAATCGGCCGCATCTCGCCCCGGCTCAGGCGGGCGAGGTCTTGGACCGTGCCGTCCTTCCTGCGGAAGAGGATCGAGCCTCCGGTGATCTTCAAGAGCCGCATGACCGCCTTGCCCAGGGTGGTCTTGCCGCATCCGGACTCTCCGACGAGGCCGAGGGTCTCCCCCTCGCGGATCTCGAGGCTGACTCCGTCCACGGCCTTGACCTCGCCGATCCGCTTCAGGAACACCCCCCCGTGGATCGGGTAGTGCACCTTGAGGTCCTTCAGTTCGAGGAGGGGCCGGCTCATTCCCCGCCTCCTTTCCTCTCCCCGACGGGGAGGGGTTCGACGAGATGGCACCTGCAGTAACGCCCGGGTTCGATCTCTCGGAGCTCGGGTTCCTCGAGGTCGCAGCGTTCGGTTCTCTCGGGGCAGCGGGTCGCGAACTTGCAGCCCTTCGGCATGTCCAGGATGCTCGGGACGATGCCGGGGATCGTCGACAGGCGTGGGGGCTTCTCCTTGTCAGGACGGGGAAGCGATAGGAGCAAGCCCCTCGTGTAGGGGTGGAGGGGGGCGCGGAACAGGGGACCCACGTCCGCGATCTCCTGGATCTTGCCGCCGTACATGACGGCGACGCGCCGGCACGTCTCGGCGACGACGGCCAGATCGTGGGTGATCAGGAGGATCGAGGAGTTCCCGGTCTTCTTCCGGACTTCGAGCATGAGTTCCAGGATCTGCGCCTGGATGGTCACGTCCAGGGCGGTCGTCGGTTCGTCGGCGATCAGGAGGTCCGGTTCGAGGGAAAGGGCCATCGCGATCATCGCGCGCTGGCGCATCCCCCCCGAGAACTGGTGGGGGAAGTTCTTCAGCCGCCGCCCGCCGTCGGGAATGCCGACCAGTTCGAGCATTTCGGCGGCGCGGTCCCGGGCCTGCTCCTTGCTCATGCCGGCGTGCCGCCTCAGGGCCTCGGTCAACTGGAATCCGATCGTGAAGACCGGGTTCAGGGCCGTCATCGGTTCCTGGAAGATCATCGAGATCCTGTTGCCTCGGATCTTCCGCATCTCGCTCCAGGAGAGCTTCAGGAGATCCTTCCCCCGGAACAGGATCTCTCCCCCGACGATCCTGCCGGGAGGATCGGGGATCAGGCGGAGGATCGAGAGGGAGGTCACCGACTTCCCGCTTCCCGATTCCCCGACGAGCCCGAAGACCTCGTTCTCCCGGATCCGGAAGCTGACGCCGTCGACGGCCTTCGCGGTCCTTCCCTCCACGTCGAACCAGGTCTTCAGGTCGCGGACTTCGAGGAGGACGCGTTCTTCGTCGGATTCTTCGTGCGGGTTCATCGAAGCCTCGAGAAGACCTTGGGGTCGAAGGCCTCGCGCACCGCCTCGCCGACCATGACGACCATGAACAGGGTCAGCGAGAGGGCGACGACGGGGACGGTGACCAGGTAAGGATGGAACTTGACGTTCTCGAGGCCCATTCGGAGGAGGGCTCCCCAACTCGGTGTCCCCGGAGGGAGGCCGAAGCCCAGGTAGTCGAGGCTGACGAGCGATCCGATGTAGGCCACGATGCCGAAGGGGGCGAAGGTCACGACGGGGACCATGGCGTTCGGAAGGATGTGCTTGACGATGATCTTCCAGTCGGAGACCCCCGCTCCGATCGCCGCCTGGACGTAGTCCTTCGCCTTCTCCCTGTAGAACTCCCCGCGGACGTAGAACGTGATGCCGAGCCAGCTTCGCAGGACGATCATCAGGACGGCCAGCATCAGGAAGTTCGGGGTCATGAGGGACCCGATCAGCATGATCGTGAAGAGAAAGGGGATGCTCCCCCAGATCTCGACGAAGCGCTGCGAGAGGATGTCGACCCATCCTCCGAAGTAGCCCTGGATCCCGCCGACGAGGATGCCGACGAAGTAGCCGACGAAGGCGACGATCAATGCGAATGCGACCGAGATCCGGTATCCGTAGAGCAGGAGCACGAGGACGTCGCGGCCGGAGGTCGTCGTGCCGAGGGGGATCCCGAGTTCGAGGGACGGCGAATTCGGCGGGCGCTCCTCGATGTCCGTGCGGACCTTGTTCGGAGAAAAGGGGTAGAGGGTCGGAAGGATCCAGGCCTCGCCGCTCTCGAAGTCCTTCCTCGCGGCGAGGACTGTTTCATACTGTCCTTTCCTCTTCTCGTAGGCGGCTTTCCGCCGGGCGTACCGTTCCCGCTGGAACTCGGAGGCGTCCTTCCCGGGAGGCGACAGGCGCTTGAAGCGCTTCTCCGCCCGGCGCATCTTCTCCTCCGCCTTTCGGATCTCCGGCCGCAGCGCGTCCGGGTTCTCGATGCATTTCCGGAAGAACGCGTAATCGACCTCGTTCTCCCCGGCCTGTCCGAAGTCCTTCCTGCTGTGGAAGGAGGAGATCGGAAGGAAGAACAGGGCCTTGCCCGCCCATTCCTCGACCGCGGGGAACGCGACGCGGCCCTTGAAGCCGATCGCGAGAGGCCTGTGGTTGACGATCAGCTCGAGGAACAGGGAGATGACGAAGGTGATCGAGAGGAAGAGGAAGGACCAGTAGCCGCGCTTGATCCTCTTGAAGCGCTGGATGCGCTTCGCCGTGATCGGGGTCATCCTCATCCTGAAGCCGAGCCGGCGTCCGATCCCCGCGGCGGCCTTCGGGATGCCTCTCGTCGTCAGCCACCAGCCTCCGACGAAGACGACTGCGAGATAGATCGCTGTTCCCAGGGTCCCCATGGCCGATTCAGGAGAAACGGACCCTGGGGTCGACCAGGGCCAGGACGATGTCGGAGAGGATGTTGCCGACGAGACGGATCAGGACCCCGAAGGTCAGGATGCCCATCAGGACCGGGTAGTCGCGGACGATCAGGGAGTTGTAGCCGAGAAGGCCCATCCCCGGGATGTTGCAGGTCTTCTCGATCAGGAAGGAGCCCGCGAAGAGCAGCCCGATCGCTCCTCCGATCCCGACGCAGATCGGAATCAGCGAGTTCCGCAGGGCGTGGAGGAATACGACTCTCCTCTCGCTGAGTCCCTTCGCGAAGGCCGTGCGTACGTAGTCCGCCCCCAGATTGTCGAGGAGGGAGTTCTTCATCAGGATCGTCATCGTCGCGAACCCGGCCATCATGTAGGCGATCAACGGGATGAAGGTGTGGGAGAGCTGGTCCTTGATGCACCACCAGGTTTCCCCCTTCGCCCACATCGCGTCCCAGTTCTCGGAGCGGAAGTTTCCGAGGGGGAACCAGTTCATCCCGAAGTTGTCGGTCGCAAAAAGCAGCATCAGGGCGAGGGCGGCGACGAATCCCGGAATCGAATACCCGATGAACACCAGGATCGAGGTCGCGGTGTCGAAGACGCTGCGGTGTTTGAGCGCCTTGAACACTCCCAGCGGAATGCAGACGATCCAGGTCGCGAGATAGCCGATCAGGCCGAAGTAGATCGAGATCGGGAACTTGGAGACGATCGTGTCCAGGACCGGGTCGTTCCAGCGGTAGGAGGTTCCGAAATCGCCCTGGAGGATGCCGCTGAACCGGCCTTCCTTGTGTTCGTCCGGATAGAGCCCCAACCAGACCAGGTATCCGATGAAGATCGGTTTGTCGAGCTTGTAGAACTTCCGCAACTGCTCGAGGGCTTCCTTCGGAAGGGTCGTTTCCCCCGTCTGGGAGATGTCGCCGCCGCCTCCGCCCCCCTCGGCTTGACTCGCGAGCATCTGCAGCCTCGCCTGTTCGATCGGGCCTCCCGGGGCGAGCCGCATGATCGCGTAGACGAGGAAGGTGATGCACGCGAAAGTCACCGGGACGAGAGCGAGGCGCCGGATGAAGTAACTCGCCATCCCGTGCACCGTGACCTCCTTGCGGCTCCGTCAGGGACGTTCCGGTTTCAACGGGTCTTCTCGTCCCAGTAGCGGACCTCTTCCGGCCCCTGGGGGAGGGAGGCGCCGTTTCGGCGGGCTTCCTCGAGCTCCTTCTCCTTCTCGGGGTCGAACCACCAGAAGGCCATGACCTGCGCCTGGGGGAGATCTCCGATCTTCGAGAAGTAGCTCTCCGGATGACCGAACTTCCTCCAGTAGAGGATCCGGTCGTAGTTCGCGTACCAGCCGAGGGCGTACGGGTATTCCTTGAAGATCAGCGAGTCGACCTTGCGGATGATCTTCTTCTGCTCCTCCCGGTCGAGAACCACGTTGTAGCGTTTCAGGAGTTCATCGACTTCCTGGCTCTTGAAGCCGGGGAGGTTGTTGTTCTGGGTCTTGTCGGCGAGGGAGGAGCGCCAGGAGGTCTCGGGATTCGGGAAGAGGAGACCCGTCCAACTCCAGAAGACGATCGAGAAGTTCCGCTCCCAGACGTTCTTGATCAGGGTGGAGGGGTCGATGAGCTTCAGGTTGAACCTGATCCCCGCGTCCTCGTAGTCCTCCTTGACGACGAGCCAGATCCTCTCCCAGCTCTGATAGGCGTACTGGAGAGTGACCTCGAGGACCCTGCCCTTTTCGTCGACGAGGTAGCCGTCGTCGTTCCGGTCCTTGAAGCCGGCGGCCCAGAGGAGTTCCTCCGCCTTGTCGGGATCGAAGCGGATCTTGGGGTTCCCCTCCGGGTTTCCCCAGTCCCGGCCCGGGAAGTAGGAGTCGATCAACTCGTACTGGTTGTAGAAGAGCTTCTCGTTGAGGCGCTCTCGATTGAAGAGATGGGCGAACGCCAGCCGCACCCTCTTGTCCGAGAACGGCCATTTCCGCATGTTGAAGCAGAGCCCGCCGAATCCCTGGGGGGATTTGTTGAAGATCTTCCGGCGCTGGACCCAGCCCTTCTGGATGATCTCCTCCTTAGGGATCTCCTGCACCCAACGCTGGGCTCTCGAAACGATGTAGTAGTCGAGCTCGCCGGCCTTGAACTTCTCGTATTCGAGTTCCTGTTCGCGGATGACGACGAACTTCAAGGTCTCGAAGTTGAAGGTCCACTTGGCCCAGGTCTCGTCCTCGGCCCACCAGTCGTGGCGGCGCTCGAGTGTGATGTACTCGCCCTTCTTGATCCCGTTCTCGGCAAGGCGGTAGGGGCCGGATCCGGGCATGAACTTCCAGTTGTATCCCTTGATGAACTCCTCTCCCGGAACGTCGATGAAGCGTTTGGGGTAGATCAGCATGCCCCCGAAGTAGAGGAAGAGCCGCCAGTTCAGCTTCTTCGTCGTGACCTTCACCGTGTATTCGTCCACGACGACGGGTTCGTGGTAACCCTCGAAGAAGGTCATGTGGTTGGAGGGGTCGTTCCGATCCTCCTTGACCCTGTGCCACCAGTTGGCCTTGATGTCCTCCGCGGTCACGGGGCTGCCGTCGGAGAAGTGGGCCCGCTCGTCGATCCGGAACCAGAAGGTCTGCTGGGAGTTCTCGAGGTCGGTCTCGATTTTCCATTCCTTGGCCAGCATCGGAATGAAGGCCTCGGTGTTGGAATGGATCTGGATCAGCGATTCGTATTGGAGGTTGTGGAGCGTCGAGATCGTCGTGAGCCGGGAGTTGGGACCCTGGGCTCGAAGGGTCGGAGGGAAGGACCTCCATACCGAGCGCAACGGCCTGTCTTTCACGACGCGCTGGGCTCGGGGATCTCCGAGGGGGGGGTAGTCCCCCCCGTTCTGCCAGCCTTCCTCCCGCATGGCCTTGGCGAGAGCCTTCTCGGCGAGGGCCTCGAGCCTTTCCGAACCCCCGAGAGAGCGGGGCAGGGCCGCGCTCCCGGGTGCGGGATCCGAGGGGGCTTTGGCCTCGGGTCCGCGGGGCAGAAAAGCCAGGAAGACCAGGAAGACCGCGGCCGTCGCCGGGGCGGCCCGGAACGGAAGGGGGAGTCGGGGGATGAACGGGCCCATGATGTTCCTTCGAAAGGTCGGGGACGGCGGCTCCCCTGGAGCCGGGGGCCCGCCAAGGTTAGGGGGGGGGGAGAAGGGGTCAAGTTCGGGCGGATCAAGGGGCCCCGGGGAGGATCGTCGCAGGGTTCGGGGGGTTCCGGACAACCGGCCCCCGGCGACCTAAGATCCGCTCCATGTTCGAAACCCGCCTTCCTCCCTTCCTCCTCTGTCTCCTGAGTCTCTTCGCCCAGGGTCGCGACGCCCGCCCCCGGGGAGGGGGCCCCGCCGGGAAACCCGGGGACACGGAGGGTGGCGCTCCCGCCCGGAGGGAGATCCCCCCCGAAGAACTCATGGACTACGGACCCTTCCTGATGGGGACGATCGGTTCGCCGTCGGTCGGGGACCGGAACCGCGCCCTCAAGGGGATCGCCGTCCCGCTGGGGAGCGGCGGGCGGGCCGCCGGGGCGCTGGGGGGGGTGGTCTTCGACAGCGAACTCCTCCGTCCGGCCTTCGGGTGGCGGGGGGGATTCCTGAACCTGAGGGGTACGGCCTACGACGGAAGCCACGGAACCCACCCCGGGGCGAAGGGGGTGGAGTGGTTCTCGACCCGCCAGGCCCCCGGCCGGGGACGGAACGGGGACTGGAGGGATCCGCGGCCGATCCCCTACGGCCCCCTTCCCGAGGACCGGTATCTCGGCCTCTACCTCCACGGGCGGCAGGTGATCCTCTCCTACAGGATCGAAGGGCGGCGGATCCTGGAGCGCTACCGCTCGATCGGGAGCGGGGAGGGCTTCGTGATCCGGCGGGATCTCGAGATCGCGCCCGGAGGGGAGTCCCTGGAGCTTCGGGTCTTCGACGGAAAGGGGCGCCGTCGCGAGACGGGAGAGCGTCTCGTGCTCCATCGCGTGGAGCGGGAAGCTCCGGGCTTCGTCGCCTTCGGTCCCGCCCTTTTCGAGGGGGCGCCGGGGATCTTTGGCCCGCCCTCCCGGGAGGACTACGCGGACGCCCATTCGGGGAACGGGGTGACGATGCGCTTCGTCGAGGGGGAGGGTCTGGCGGCCCCGCATCCGCGGGCCGGCGCGAAGGGGAGGCTTCTCCCGAGGCTCCAGGACGGGGAGGCCGCGAAGAACGACGACGACACGGCGCGCTGCGTCTGGTTCGACGGGGACCGCGCGCGCATCCACATCGATCTCCGCAAGGAAGTCGAGGTCCACCGCCTACAGGCCTACAGCTGGCATCGAAGCGACCGGGCGCCCCAGCGCTACGTCCTCTTCGGAACCCTCGCGGCGGAGCCCGACGCCGCGGCGAAGGATCTCGAGAAGGCGGGCTGGACGCGGATCGCCGCGGTCGACACGACGAGCCTCGGACAGGGGGGCCGGCAGGTCTCGAGCCTCGGCGGATACCGGGGAGGACTCGGTCGATTCCGCCATCTTCTCCTCGATTGCGAGCGGCCCCTCGGCAGCGGAACGTTCTTCCACGAGATCGACGTATGGGCCGGGGGACGCAGGCCCCCGGTCGACGCCCTCGAGTTCCCGAGGGTCGAGTTCAGGGCCGCGGCGCTGAAGGGCGAGGGGGGACGCCTGGCCGAGACCGAGGAACAGGGCGGGGTCCGCTACGAACTCCGCGTGCCCCCTTCCCGGACCCCCGTTCTCCTCTCGCTCCTCTACTGGCGCGGGCGGCGGGAGGGCCTCCCGCTCTTCGAGCGCGTCCGATCGGAGGCCGCTCCTCCCTCCTCCCTCGAAGCCTTGACGAGGGGCGGACCCGCGCGGTGGGAGCCGTCCCTCGTGACCCGGGGGCGTCTCGGCCGGGGCCGCGGGGCCTACGTCGTCGACACCGTGGGGATTCCGGAGGAGAACCCCTGGCGTTCGAGGATGCGGCTCGCGGCCTTCGACTTCTTCCCGGGGGGGACCCGCGCCGCCGTCTCGACCTGGAACGGCGACGTCTGGACGGTCGAGGGCCTCGACGAGGACCTCGACGAATGCAGGTGGAAGCGTTTCGCGACCGGGCTCTTCGACCCCTTGGGGCTCAAGATCGTCGACGGGGTCGTGCACGTCCTCGGCCGGGACGGGATCACGCGGCTGCACGACCTGGACGGGGACGGGGAGGCCGATTTCTACGAGTGCTTCAACAACGAGGTGCTGATCACGAAGGCCTTCCATGAGTTCGCCTTCGATCTCCAGACCGACGACGAGGGGAATTTCTACTTCGCGAAGGCGGGCCCGGTACGGGCCGGAGGCCGGGGCTTCGAGAAGATCCTCCCGCACCACGGCTGCCTCCTGAAGGTTCCGAAGGACGGAAAGGGCATCGAGGTCTTCGCGACGGGCCTGCGCGCGCCGAACGGGATCTCGATCGCGCCGAAGGGGGCGATGGGGACGACGGGGGTCGTCGCGACCTCGGGGGACAACGAGGGGACCTGGATGCCCCAGTGCCGCCTGAACTGGATCACGAAGGGGACGTTCTGCGGGGTTCCCGACACCTCCCATCGGGATCCGAGACCGAAGACCTACGACGATCCGATCTGTTTCATCCCATGGCCGCAGGACAACTCGGGAGGCGGACAGGTCTGGGTGCCGGACGGCCGCTTCGGACCCTTCGAGGGGGACCTCCTCCACCTGTCCTACGGGACCTGCTCCCTCTTCAAGGCGATGGTCCAGCGGGATGGGGACCGGGTGCAGGGCGGAGTCGTCCGCTTCCCGCTCTCCTTCGCCTCGGGGATCATGCGCGCGCGCTTCAACGAACGCAGCGGGCAGCTCTGGGTCGTCGGGCTGAAGGGCTGGCAGACCAGCGCCGCCCGGATCGGCTGTCTCCAGCGGGTGCGCTACACCGGGAAGCCCGTCCACATGCCCCGGCGCCTCTTCATCGGGACGCACGGCATCGCCCTGACCTTCACCTGCGAACTCGATCCCGAGACGGCGGAGGATCCGGAGAGTTTCAGCGTGAAGCGCTGGAACTACCTATGGACGTCGAACTACGGATCCCCGGAGGTCTCCGTCGCGCATCCGGACCGGAAGGCCTCGACGAAGGGGGGGAAGGACCGTTATCGGAGCCGCGACCCGATGCCCGTCAAGAGCGCGCGGCTCTCGAAGGACCGGAAGACGGTCTGGCTCGAACTCGACGACTTGAAGCGCGTCATGCAGATGGAGATCCGCTACAACCTGGATGCGAAGGACGGCGCTCTCCTGAAGGACCGGGTCTGGCTGACGGTCAACTGGCTGGGGGCCGATCCCCCGGAGTTCGCCTCCGGCGGGGGCGGTGGGCGATGAGGATCCCCCCGGCGCCCTTCCTCCTCCTCGCGCTCTCCTCGACCCTCCTCGGACAGGTCCCGGGCCTCTCGATCCGCTGGAAGACCCCGGGGGCCGCCTCGTTCCGGGACGCGCGGGCTCTGCCGCTCGCCTCCCTCCGTCTCGAGGCCGGGGAGTCCCCTTCCCCCTTTCTCGAGGGACGCGCCTTCGAAGCGGAGGTCTCGGGGGAACTCGTGCTCGAGATCCGCGACCGTCTCCGCTTCGCGGTCGTCGGGGAGGGGCGTTTCGAACTCAGGATCCGAGGGAAGAAGGTCTGCGAAGGGAGCGGGCCGCGCCTGGAGTCGAAGCCCCTGCGGCTGCGCAAGGGGCCGAACCCGATCCGACTCCTCTGGTCCCACGACGGCGGGGGGCCGGCGGGTTTCCGCATCCTCTGGTCCTCGGAGGAGTTTCCTTGGGAACCCTTGCCGCCCTCCCGCCTGCGCCATGCTCCAGACCCCCTCGAGGCGAGGGGCGGGGAACTCCGTCGCGGGAGGGAACTCTTCGCCGAACATATGTGCGCGGCCTGCCATCGCCCGAGGGAGCCCTTCCCCCCGTCCTCGATGCCCGAACTGTCGTTCACCGCGCCCTCGCTGCTCGGACTGTCTTCGAGGCTCGAACCCTCGTGGGTCGTGTCCTGGCTCAAGGCTCCGCGGAAGTGGAGACCCTCGGCGCGCATGCCCTCCCTGCTCGCCGGCCCCGACGGGGCGCGCGACGCCCGGGACCTGGCGACCGCCCTGGCCGCGGGCGCCGCGCCGCGCCGCTCCCCGTTCCGCGACGCCGCGGAGGATCGGGCGCGGGGCCGGGCGCTCTTTTCGACCCTCGGGTGCATCGCCTGCCACCACCGGCCGGGAAGCGGCCGGGATCCGGAGGGGTCGCGTCTCGACCTCGGCCTGGTCTCCTCGAAATACCGCCCCGGCGCGCTCGCGGCCTACCTGGGCGATCCCCGCCGATTCGATCCCTCGGGGAGGATGCCGGACCTCCTTCTCGAGCCCGGGGAGGCCCGCGCGCTCGAGGCCTTCCTCCGAGGAGAGGGTCCGGGTCCTCGGGGGGAGGGGGCCTTCGAGGCGGGCGACGCGGAGCGGGGCCTGCTCCTGCTGAGGGAGCGCGGCTGCCTCTCCTGCCACCCGGGCGACCCCTCGTGGGGGAGTTCCGCACATCGGGCCCCCGCTCTCGAGGATCTGCCGGCCGCTCTCGAGGGCGCCGCCCGGCCCTGGCACGCCTCCTTCGGGCTTTCCGCGGAGGAACGGAGCGCGCTCGCGGCCTTCCTGCGCGGGGCGCTCCCCTCCCTTAGGCGGCGGAACGCCGCCGAGACCGGGGAGCGCTTCTTCCGGAGGCTTCGTTGCGGGTCCTGTCACCCCCGCGACGGCCGGCCCGACGAGTGGAGCCTGCACCGGGAGGAGGTCGCCGGCTGGGCGCCACCGAGGCGGAGGGAGGAGGCCGGAAACCAGGACCCTCCGCCGCTGACCTGGGCCGGCGAGAAACTCCGTCCGGACTGGCTCGAGGCCTTCCTCGCGAGGGGGTCCCGGGATCCCGCCCGCCCCTGGCTTCGGGCCCGCATGCCCGCCTATCCCGCCTACGCCTGGCATCTCGCCCGCGGGCTCGCGGCGCGGCACGGACTCTCGACCGCCCTCCCCCCGCGCGCGGAACCCGACCCCCGCCTCGCGGCTCTCGGCCGGAGGCTCGCCGGGAAGAAGGGGGGCTTCGACTGCCGGCTCTGCCACGCGGCCGGCCGCCATCCGGCGACCCAGGTCTTCGAGGCCGAGGGAATCGACTTCGCGAAGATCGGGCGACGCCTGCGCAAGACCTATTACGACCGCTGGATGTGGAATCCCCAGCGGCTGTGGCCCTCGAACAAGATGCCCCGTTTCACCGATCGGGAAGGTCGGACCGCGATCACCGAGATCCTCGACGGGGACGCGCGGGCCCAGTTCGACGCGATCTGGGCCTGGATCCGGAAGGGGGCTCCTCTCGACTGAAGAACCCGGGGAGGCCCGCCCCCGACGGGAGAAGGAGGAAGCGATGCATCTCGCCGTCAAGACCGTCCTGACCCTGCTGCTCGTGCTCGCCGTCACGGAGATCGGGAAACGCTCGACCTTCTGGGGGGCGCTGCTCGCGTCGATCCCCCTGGTCTCCGTCCTCTCCCTGACCTGGATCTGGCTCGACACCGGAGACAACGAGAAGATCGCCGGGATCTCGATCCAGATCTTCTGGCTCGTCCTGGCCTCCCTTCCGTTATTCCTCCTGCTTCCGCTCCTTCTCCGGCGCGGGGTCTCCTATCCCCTGTCGATGACCGGCGGACTCCTGCTGACGGTCGTCCTGTATCTCCTTGCCTCGCGCCTCCTCGGCGGCGACCCCGGTTCCTGAGGAAGAGGCTCCGGCTTGTCCGGGCGGACCGGGTCCTTCATGCTCGGGGCGATGGAACCGAAGGCCGGCGACGCGGGCCGCTCCGGGGACGGGCCGAGAATCGCCCTGCTCGGAACGGGCTTCATGGGGAAGGCGCACTCCAACGCCTGGGGGCAGGTCGGCCGTTTCTTCGACGCGGATCCTCCTCGCCTGTCTCTCCTCTGCGGGCGGGATCCCGTCCAGCTCGCGGAACTCGCGAAGCGCTTCTCCTGGGAGCGCACGACGCGACGCATCGCCGAGGTCCTGCGGGACCCCGGGATCGATCTGGTCGACATCGGCCTCCCGAACGACCTGCACGCCGAGGCCGCGATCGGAGCCCTCGAGGAAGGCAAGCACGTAGCCTGCGAGAAACCCCTGGCCCGCGACCTCGGAGAGGCCCGCGCGATGCGGGACGCCGCCCGCCGCGCCCGGAGGCGCGGGCTGCGTTCCTTCGTCTGGTTCAACTACCGGCGCTGTCCCGCCGCGGCCCTCGCCCGGATGCTCGTCCGGGAAGGCCGGATCGGCCCCATCCGGAGGGTGGAGGCCCGCTACCTCCAGAGCTGGGGCGGTCCGGGCGCGGCGCGGACCTGGCGCTTCCGGAAGTCGAAGGCCGGCTCCGGGGCTCTCGGGGACCTCGGCGCGCACATCGTCGACCTGGCCCGCTTCGTGACGGGGCTTTCGATCGTCGAGATCCGGGGCGCCTCGATGCGCACGTTCTTCCCGAAGCGCAAGGACCCGGAGGGCGGCCGGAAGTTGCTGCGCAGCGACGTCGACGACGCGGTCGGCTTCCTCGCCTCCTTCGAGGGGGGGGCGCCCGCGGTCTTCGAGGCGAGTCGGGTCGCGACCGGACACCTGAACGCGAACCTCCTCGAGGTCGACGGCGAGCGGGGCAGCCTTCGTTTCGCCTTCGAGTCGATGAACCGCCTCGAGTTC